>ERZ773228.3-NODE-3-length-283538-cov-9.601087_pt1 | contig 283538 bp, 310 predicted proteins | sample MGYA00580524_ERZ773228 | MGnify/ENA primary metagenome ERZ773228 (study PRJEB29015, sample SAMEA2737768) | human gut metagenome | biome: human gut; feature: human-associated habitat; material: faeces | place: China | collected 2012 ... | reverse complement strand
GGGTTCAGAACGTCGTGAGACAGTTCGGTCCCTATCCGGCGTGGGCGTAGGATATCTGAGAGGAGCTGTCCTTAGTACGAGAGGACCGGGATGGACTGACCTCTGGTGCACCGGTTGCATTGCCAAATGCATAGCCGGGTAGCCAAGTCGGGACGGGATAAACGCTGAAGGCATCTAAGCGTGAAGCCCCCCTCAAGATGAGATATCCCATAACGTAAGTTAGTAAGACCCCTTGAAGACGACGAGGTAGATAGGTGAAAGGTGGAAGCACGGTGACGTGTGGAGCTGATTCATACTAATAGGTCGAGGGCTTAACCGAAGAGGTTAGGTTTGTAATGAAACGCAACGAGATAGAACGAGAGTTATCTTTAAAGGTAATCGGATGAAAAAAGATATATTTAATGTGCAGTTTTGAGGGAGCAATCCTTTGATAATATTGTTATTAAACCTGTGGTTATTCCATAGGTTTTTTTTATTTGTCTGATTCAGATAAGCTGTTATATATTGAAATTTATAGTCCGAAAGGTGATAGTGATTTAAAAAGTGAAATATTTCACATTATACAATATAAAATATTGATAAAACGCTTGCGTATATTCTATAAAAAGAGTAAAATTATAAATAAGATAATAAATGTGAATATTTAAATAAAGTGGCAGGTGATTTATATGAGAATGTATGATTTGATTTTAAAGAAGAGAGAGGGTGGATGTCTTACTGAATCTGAGATTAATTACATTGTTAAAGGATATACACAGGGGAGTATTCCGGATTACCAGATGTCAGCATTTCTTATGGCCGTTTATTTTAAAGGCCTTTCAGATGAAGAAACTTTTGCATTGACTAAGGCAATGACAGATAGCGGTGAGAAACTGGATTTATCCTGTATACCGGGAGTTAAAGCTGATAAACACAGTACCGGTGGTGTGGGAGATAAAACTACACTTGTGTTGGCACCAATGATAGCATCACTTGGCATTAATATGGCGAAGATGAGCGGGAGAGGATTGGGTAACACAGGCGGTACAATTGATAAACTGGAATCTTTTCCGGGCTTTAATACATCATTGACTAATGAACAATTTATAGAAAATATAAAACATATCGGTATTGCAGTTAATGGACCGACGCTAAGTCTTGCTCCTGCTGATAAGAAAATTTATGCATTGAGGGACGTTACGGCAACTGTAGAAAATGTTTCACTTATTGCAAGCAGTATTATGAGTAAAAAACTTGCAGCTGGTGCAGATATAATTGTACTTGATGTTAAGTCTGGAAGTGGAGCTTTCATGAAAAACGAACATGATGCATTACAACTTGCACATGAGATGGTAAAGATAGGAAAAGCATCAAATAAGCAAACGATTGCGGTTATATCTGATATGAATCAGCCATTAGGACATAATATTGGAAATGCGTTGGAGGTTGTTGAAGCTATTGAAACATTAAAGGGAAAAGGACCAGCTGATTTGCATAATCTTTGCATTGCACTTGGAACACAGATTTTAGAGGCAGCCGGAAAAGCATCGGATGCCGCACAGGCCAAAGATATGCTTGAATCATCACTGACGAATGGCACTGCATATTCAAAATTTAAGGAATTTATCAAGACCCAGGGTGGAGATATAAGTAATATTGACAACCCGATGAAACTTGTAAATGCAAGTTATATTGTGCCTGTAATATCAAATTCTGAGGGGTATGTTGAATCAATCGAATGTGAACAGATAGGAAGAGCATCTATGATTCTTGGTGCAGGAAGAAAGGATAAAGACAGTCCTGTTGATTTATCTGCAGGAATAGTTCTTCATAAAAAAACAGGTGATTTTGTCAATAAAAATGAAGAAATTGCAACTATATATTTTAATAAAAAAGAAGTAAAAAATGATGTTATTAATATTATTTTGAATTCATATAAAATAGTGGATAAAAAGTGTGAAAAACCTGAACTTATTAAGCAGATTATTAAGTAGAATTAGTCTTAATTATACGCTTAATTATGTTGAAATAGTTGTAAAAACTTGTTATAATAAATTAATGAAATGAACGTGAATCGGAGGATTTTAGATATGGAAACTAACATATTAATGGAAAGCGGAACAAATGAATTAGAAGTTTTGGAATTTACAGTTGGCAATAATCATTACGGTATTAATGTAGCGAAGATAAAGGAGATAGTTCCATTTCATGTCGTAACACCTGTACCTAATTCACATCCTAATGTTGAAGGTATTTTTATGCCAAGAGATATGATGATTACAGTTGTAGACCTTGCTAAAGTTATTAATGCAAAGCCTTCGCCAGATATAAAAAAAGATATGTTTATTATAACTAATTTCAATCAGTTGAATGTAGCATTTCACGTTCATACAGTTATTGGTATTCACAGAGTATCATGGGCTGACATAATTACACCGGATAGTACAGTAAGTTCTCAGGACAGTGGTATTGCGACAGGTGTAGTTAAGATTGATAATCAGCTTATTATTATATTGGATTTTGAGAAGATAGTATCAGATATTAGTCCGGAAACTGGTCTTAAAGTATCAGATATAGAAGAATATGAAGGAAGAGAGAGAAGTCAGGCTCATGTTCTTTCAGTTGAAGATTCTCCACTTCTTGGTGCAATGATAGGCAATTCTCTTAAAAAGTCTGGTTATGTTAATCTTACAAGATTTGCTAATGGACAAGAAGCATGGGATTACCTTCAGGAAGTTAAGTCAGGTGCAGTACCTAACGATATTGCATGTATAATAACAGATATTGAGATGCCTCAGATGGATGGACATCATCTTACAAAATTAATAAAAACAGATGAGCAGTTAAAGAATATTCCTGTTATTATATTCTCATCTCTTATCAATGAACAGATGAGAGCAAAAGGTGAATTGCTTGGTGCAAATGCACAGTTATCAAAACCTGAAATAGGACAGCTTGTTGGTGAGATTGATAAGCTGATTAATGCTCAGAAATAATAAAAGATATTAGTATTTTATATGCTGTCACATTACTGGTGGCAGCATATTGTATATAAAAAATTGGAGATATAAGTTTGAAAGATTTTAATATAGAAGATTTTATTAATGATTATAATGAAGCACAGATGGTTGTAATAGGAATTGGTTCGCAGCTTACAAGTGATAAGTATGGTGGAATATCTGCAATGAATGAGATAATAACTTTTTTTAATAATTATTTAGATAAAAAGAATTATTTTATTATTACAACAAATAAAGAAAATATTTTTGAAAATACAGAAGTTAATCCTAAAAGAGTATGTGCTCCATTTGCTGACAATGAAGAAAACGGACAGAAACAGTGGGATTTATATAATAAATGGCTGTCGGCAACATTAAATAAGCAACTGCTTATAATTGAACTCGGTGAGGATTTTAATCATCCGAATGTTTTCAGATGGCCATTTGAGAAAATTGTTTTTATTAATCAAAAAAGTAAAATGTATAGAATTAATGACGAATTTTACCAGCTTCCTGAAAATATAGGGGAGAGGGCATGTGGCATTAATAAGAATGCAAAGGATTTTGTTGAAGAATTACGAGATATGCTTTTAAAGTAATTTATTGTTAAATTGATTATTGTATGATACAATTTTAATGTTTAAAATGGCAGTATTTATAGAATGAGGAGAAAATAAATGAGCTTAGATGAAAAACCGGATTTTTCTGAACCAGAACTTTCAGAAGATGATATGAAAAGGCTTTCACAGATGGGGCTTGATAATATTATAGAGCAGGTCACAACAGATACATCATCAGTTGATGATTTGTTTGATGACACGAAGGAAGAAAAAGACAACATTAATAATCAGAATAATAAAGAGAAATCTGACGAAAAACAAGCTGATGTCAATATGGCTGTTGATACTGTTGATAATGATGAGACGGCGTCTGACGCAGCAAAAGCATCAAAAAAAGGCAAGAAAAAACAGAAGAAAGAAAAGACAAAGAAAAATAATATTTTTTCTGTTATAAAAAGTGTTTTCTTTGAGAATCTTGATGAAGAAGATGAAGATTTAGATATTGAAAAAAAAGAAAAGTCGTCTAAACAAAAAGTTGTAAAGACAAATAAAACTAAAAAATCTGTTGATGATGTAAGAAAAGATGATGATATCAGACAGTCAGCACCAGAGCCACAGGCAGAGTTACAGCCACATGCAGAACCACAGCCGGAAAATGAAAGTATCATTGATGAAAACAGGGCAGACATTGCTGATAATATCAATCAAGATGATGAAAATTCTGTAAATAATGATATTTATGATGATACATCGGAAGATAAGACAGAAAAAAATGATTTGCCGGAAGAACCAGACAGAAGCAAAGATGAGAATGTACAGCTTATCAAGGAAATGTATGGTGACAAAGATAATCTTGACGAAAATATTGCACCTAAAAAGGGGCTTATAGCTAAGCTTAAATATCGTATTGCCCAGTTGAAGAAGAAAAATGCTGAAGAGGATAAACTGGAAGAAGAAGCTGAACTTGCAGATATAGAAGAACAGAAGAAGAAAAAAGAAGAAAAACAGGCGGCAGCAGCAGTTAAAAAAGAAAATGCCAAGAAAGAGAAAGAAGTTAAGGCTGCTGAGAAAAAGAAGGCTAAGGATGCAAAAGCAGCTAAGAAAGCTGCAAAACCTAAGAAAGAGAAAAAGCCAAAGCCGGAACCAAAGCCTGGAGATATATTAAAGATAAAACCTAAGAGCATAATGTTATTTATTACACTTGTTGCAAGTGTGATTGTTCTTATTTCACTTCTTAATACAACAGTAAGCTATACAACAGCAATTTCAAAGGCAAAAACAAATCTTGAAAATGGTGATTATTCAAAAGTTTATGAATCATTATCAGGAATGAAATTAAATAAGAGTGATGAGACATTGTACAGACAGGCAACGCTTATAACATATGTTACAAGACAGTATGAATCATATCAGAATTATATGGAAATGGATATGAAAACGGAGGCAATCAATGCACTTGTAAAAGGACTTGCCAGATATGATACATATTATAATGAAGCGAACAGTCTTGGTGTCGGAAACCAGATGAAAGAAGCACGAGCACAGATTATACAGGCTTTTAACGATACATTTAAAATATCTGAATCAGAAGCAGTATCATTAGTTGCTATGTCTGATAATAATTTTACGCAGTACTATAGAAAAATCGAAGCATACGGAAAGGCAAGATAATAAATGATAGCTATAATCGATTATGATGCCTATCATTATTCTGTAATCACTGTAAAATAAGGCTTTATAGATGTTACGTTTACAATAAAATTATATTTTACTAATTATTTACTAAATACAATGTCTTGAATGAATGCGAGAGTACCAAATGGCGAAGAAACCAGGAGGTACTCTTTTACATTATCTTTAATTTTTATGTATAATAAACCTTGTCAGTGAGGTGAAAAAATATGAATTACATATGCGAATCTTGCGGTAGTGATTTGAAATATTATGATAAAGTTTCAAGAATGGTACGGACGAAAAATCGTAAAGTGTCTATCATTACTGTAAAAAGATTCAAATGTCCAGTTTGTAATTGTATACATAGAAAACTTCCGAATAACATTTTTCCTTATAAACAATACGACGCAAGAATAATAACAGGAGTTATAGAAGGTAAAATAACAAGCAATATGATAGACTATGAGGATTATCCTTGCGAGATGACTATGACTAGATGGCGAACGCTTAATTTACAATCTCTCTTATGAGAAAACCTTTAATAAAAATGTAGTTACATGAAAGGAGATTTATATCATGGAGAGAAAAGGAAACAACATAGCAGAGGATACATTCTTATACTGGTTAGATGTTGAACAGTATATGACACAATTCAAAGAAGGAAATTTTGAGAACTATGATGAGTGTCAGAAAGTGTTACGGCATCTGGCAGTAAGAGAATTACAAATGTCTATCGATAAATGCAACTCTCAAGGAGTATCAATTGAAATACCATCATTTTTAGTAAAGCGTTAAAACGAAGGGCAGTCTGTGGAAACATGGACTGTCTTTTTTTTTGAGAGTGTTCCACCGAGGTTGTTTTTACTATTGTGTAATTCTAACCTAGAATAGAATCACCGGCGGTAATAAACACAAAGGAGATTTATATGGGAACAACATTAAGAGCTGAATTATCAGAAAAGAATCCATATTGGATAGAAAAACATAGATATTACGAATTAAAACATTTTTGTCTGCAATATCCTATATGGAAGAAAGCATATGCCGCATTAGACGGCACAAATACAAAAACTATGAATTTGGCTATGAGAGTTATAACCAATAATATTGATGACCCGACATCAAGGTATGCAATAGCCAGAGCATATTATGCAGACCGTATGAACATGCTTGAAAGAGTTGCTAATTTTACAAATCCAGAATTAGCAGAGTATTTACTAAAGGGTATTACGGAAGGTTGGTCTTATGATATTTTGAAAGCTAGATTAAATATTCCGTGCTGCAAAGATATTTACTATGATATGTACAGACGATTTTTCTGGCTGTTGGATAAAGAACGAGGATAGTTCGCAATAAATACATTGTCTTTTATGAAAGGAGATGATATTTTATGAGTAAGATTGATAAGGAAATAGAGGCACTTGGTTTTAAGATTAGGGTGTTAGATTTATCCTGTGGTTATATTGTTTATGAAAACAAGCAGTCAGATTCGGAGATCATTATTGAATGGGATGATGAGGAGGAGTATTGTAAGATTTTTTCACAAACAATTTCGAGAATCAAGGATTGGTTTGGACAAACTTTTCAAGAACCACAGGCATTAACTATTCGAGAAATTCAAGTATTTACTACTAAAATAAACGAAATGAGAAACGAGTCCTAACAAGGGCTCTTTCTTTTTCTTCGCAATAAATACATTGTCCTTTATGAAGAAAATAAAATCATAACGGAGGTATTAAAAATGGATATTGTAAAGAAAGTAGCAAAGATGAGATTGAATTTTCATGCAAGTATGCTAGACGTATATAATGTTGCTAATCAGTTAGGAATATTAAAAGACGATAAAGCTGAAGAAATAATGAAAAAACATACAATGAAATGCTTTGATGCAATGGAACATATGGGATTAGATCCGTTTGGAAAGCATTCTAAAGATTGAGCCAGCAATGGCTCTTTCTTTTTATTCTAGGTTAAATCCAGTACGTAGGTTACTGGAAATCATACTATATTGATATTTGAAAAATTGCCCGGTGGGAAAATTCCGGAAAATGTTTTCAGAAAGGAGGAGCATATGCCATTAATTTGGTTACTGGTAGGTATTCTTATAGGATTACTCGTATCAAGATTTATATTTAAGGATAAGCCAATAGGTTCGCTTAGGGTTGACCAATCTGACCCGGATAGCGGAACTTATTTATTTCTTGAAATAGACCGAGGAGGTATGGATGATATCTATAAGAAGCAAACCGTACGTTTACGTGTGAAAATTAAAAATTACATTTCGCACAAATAACACTTTCTATTATGAAAGAAATTATTAAAAGGAGGTTTCACAAAATGAGCGAACCAAATATTAAAGATTTATTGAACGAGGAAATTGCAACGGAGATTCAGAACTTATCTGAACTCAAAGCAGGTTCTGACGAAAAATCGAGTGCTATTGATGATTTGACAAAGCTGTACAAGCTGAGAATCGAGGAGAACAAGAGCGAATGGGATGCGGATGAGAAGTATGATCGTCGTGTGATGGAAGGAGAAGCCAACACTAAAGACGATGAAATGAAGCAGAGACAACTCGAAGAGCAGGTTAAGGAACGATATTTCAGAGTAGGTGTAGCAGCGGCAGAATTAATGGTGCCATTGATATTCTATGGAATCTGGATGAGGAAAGGATTTAAGTTTGAAGAAACAGGAACATATACCTCGAAGACATTTACAGGTTTGATCAATCGTTTTAGACCAACAAAGAAATAATGATTTTTTGATAAGGGGACGTGTACAACGCATGTCCTCTTTTTTTCTACGCTATTATAACATTTACTACTATGAGAAACAGAAAAGGAGGTAAAATTAGATGAACAAAATTTATGTGGAGGTACCAATTACTACAAATCAGACTACATTAAGTATTCCTTGTGGTGATGACGAAAGCTTATGGCATTTTACTGTCATATTCAATGAGAATGAATATTTGCATAAGAGATTGGTTACTGTTATAGACAACCTTGATGATGGAGAAAATCCGGCAGTTCAAAGTATGTTAGTAACGAATGAAAACAATCGAACAGCAACATTTGAGTATCATATGGATAAGGACGTAAAGGCTGATGTCAAGCTGTCAGTTTATTATTGCAAGGAATGCAGAATAATTACTGCTGAGTGGTAATCGTGCCTATAGGAGATGTGGAATTCTATACGCATCTCCTTTTCTTTTTTTTACGTGAAAAATACATTGCTCTTTATGAGAGAATAAAGCTTTATCTCTTGAACAGATTAACGCCAGTTTGTATACTAGACATACAAGTATGCGAGCAGGTCAATTTTGAAAGGAGATATTTAGCATGAGTATTTTTAATGAAAAACAGAGAAAGGCAATGACAGACGGAGAATATATCTGCTCTGAGTGCGGAGGATTAATGGAATTTGAAGACGAATGGGAAGACACATTAGTGTGTCCTCATTGTGGTCACAGCATTGATTTAGAGGAATATGGCTGTGAAGGAGATGAAAAGTACGAGAATTTATATCCGACCAGAGAGGAAGTTCTGGGTATTGCCGCGGATGAGTCCGAAGAAGAAAATTAAAAACGCAATAAGCTAGAGGAGAGGGGCTTAGAGAAATCTAAGGCTCTTTTCTTTTTATGGAGAATAGAGATGAGATACCATTATAAAAAACCGGATATTTATCTTTCTATGTATGGAAAATTATATATATGCAATCATCCGGTGTATGACAGATGTACATTATTTACAATTGGTGATAAAGGTTTGGCAGTTATTCAGCAAAGATTTAATCCAGATACAAAGACTACATACTGGACAGAGGTTGATTCATGGTTGACAGATTCTTTATATTTGCATCCTAAGTTCAAAAAATTTTTTGATGAACGAGCAGGAGAGTGTACGGACGGATTGTATCCAACTGTAAGCATTAGACAAATTATGTGGGCGTTGAAAATGAAACCTATACAGAGGCAAAGATGGGAAACATGCTTTGACAGACGTAATATTTAGCGAAATTTACATATTGTATTATGAAAGGAGTGTGATTAATATGTTATTATTTGAAAATTGTAGTTTTTATTACAACAAGGATACTCAAAGTGATCGTCCATTTATTATCGGGGTGAAAGACCGAGAACATTCTGACGATAATATGGAACGATGGGATATGGTGTCTTTAACTGAAGATGAAGCAAAATCAGTATATAAATTACTCAAACAAAATTTTAAAGATTGAGCCGGCAATGGCTCTTTCTTTTCGCTAAAATTGCAATTCATTTTATGAAGAACTAAAGCTTTGAAAGGAGTAAAAGGGGTATGGATGAAATGAAAATAGTATCTAAATTTACAAGAGGAATTATTTCAAAAGCATTAAAAATGGTGATACATAAGAAAACAGGATATGATATTGATATTCAGTTAAATGAGGTCATTACAACTATTGCAGACGGAAATACACATTTTCATGTCGATGTAGATGCTGAAATCGGAAAGGACGAGCTTATAAACATACTAAAAAGTATTGGTTTGAATTGACGATTAGGGTCGCTTATGGCGGCTCTTTTTTTTTACTTCGCAAAATTTACAAAGCATATTATGAGAGGAAGACGTAAATGACGAGGAACAGAAGGGGCTATTGCACACGAAAGCAAACCTACTCGTAAAGGAGTCAGTTAATATAAATTCATATTTAGCATTAACGACGACGTGGGGCGTTATCGGATTGAAACTTCGATGTAAGAAAAACGCCGAAAAGAAAAACAATACCACATCAGATACGTGATAGTGCAATCTCTTTTATTTTTCTGGAAAGGAGAGTTCATATGTCTATTGAGCAGCTTGAACTGATATTAAGTGACACATATCAGATGGATGTATCATTTCCGACGATATTCGGACATCGCAAGGAGTTTATGCAATCGAGTTATTCCATATGGTCAGTAAATGAATTACTGGAATATGTATCGTCTGAATTATATCCAAAAGACAATGCGTCAATAGCAGAAATTGAAGAAATTGTCAGATGTTTCAAATCCATGATGAGCAAATATTATCATATGAGACAGGACACACAACTAATGTTTTCAATAGCAATAAATCTGGCAGATAATGTGCTGGATATTTTACGAGCTATGGAATAAAGAAAGGAGACAACCATTATGAAACCAAAAATCAATCAACTCATTAACAAATCAGTTATACAACTGAAAAGAGGCTCACCAACAATTTTAACCTGTCTTGGAGTTGCTGGACTTGTTGCAACTACTGTATCTGCCGTTATAGCAACACCAAAAGCAATAGAAAAGATTAAAAAAGACAGTTTAATTAATCATGATGGAGACCCATGTGGATATAGCAAGACAGAAGCTATTAAATCTGCATGGGTTTATTATATACCATCAACAATTATGGGGGTCTCAACAATCATTTGTATTGTTGGTGCGAATGTGCTGAATAAACATCAACAGGCATCTTTATCAAGTGCATATGCACTGATTAACAAATCATATAATGAGTATAAAGAAAAGCTCAAGGAATTGTATGGCGAAGAAGCTCACCAAAAAATAATCGATTCTATTGTAGCCGAAAAAGCAGATGATGTGTGTATATCTTCTGGCAACTTTTTTGCTACGTCATCTTTATCGTTTGGTGAGCGAAATCCTGATGACATTAAATTATTTTATGACACTTATTCAATGAGATATTTTGAAAGTACCATTCCACAAGTGTTAGAAGCAGAATATCACTTAAATCGAAACTGGTGTTTAGGTAGCGATATATGCGTTAATGACTTTTATGATTTTTTAGGAATAGAGCACATTGATTGCGGAGATGAACTTGGCTGGCATTGGTCAGACGGAATAGGTTGGATTGATTTCAATCATCACAAGACAGTTTTAGATGACGGTCTTGAAGTGTATGTTATTGATATGGTGTTTTCACCGAGTAGTAACGATGAAACATTCGCATAAATTACAGCCACTATTATGGAAAGGAGGCAACGGGCTATGAATAGTAAAATTATTAGAATCATTGGTCTTGCTGCAACAGTAATCGGATTAGGAGCAAATCTTATTAACGATTGGGCTGATGAGCAGAAGATGAATGAGCAGATTGATAAGAAAGTTAATGAAGCTCTTGCTAAAAGAGATGCAGATGCGAAGGAGTCCTAAAACAAGGACTCTTTTGTTTTATGGAGGTTAAGTATGTCATCAATAGATACAGCTATTGAAATTACTGAATATTGTCTAAAGCAATCAAGAAAAAATAGAGTTGATTGGTGGTATAGCGATAGTTTTGTCAGTAATAGCTACTCTATATGGGCGGCAAAAGAGTTGTTGACACGATTGAATAACAACAGGGATATTCCGCCATTGATAACTCTTGAAAATTTTGAAGAGTTAATGGATGAGTACGCCTGCAAAAACATCAACAACAGTTTTTTATTTTCGTGTGCCAAAGACACGACACGATGGATCATTGATTTATTAATCGCATAAAGCGATATTTTGAAAGGAGATTAACATTATGTGTAAAAGAGAAATGACATTAGGAGAAGAAATTATTGGATTATCAACAAGAGGGATTGACACACCTACAGTAGAAAGAATGTACAGAAAGTATATTGAAATGGCTGCTGATAAAGAGTCAAAAGAAGCTATGAGAGCGTATTGCATTAATGATGAACTTGCAATTGAAGAATTTATTAATGCAATATTCGGAGTACCTGCAAAGTCTAACTTAAAAGATGCTGAGGTAGGAGATAAGACAACAATTAAGTTGGATGGATTGGGAGAATTTGCAGCGACAGTACACAAGGTTACGGACGATAAGGTTATGCTTATTTTCGATGATTATGTAGCTGAGAGACCTATGAATGAGTCAGACACAAATAAGGGCGGATTTGAAGACTCTGATTTGAATAAATGGTTACATACAGAGTTCGTAAAGGCATTACCTTATTCAATTAGGGCAAGACTTACTGATGTGACTATTCCGACTGTAGGTGAGATGTTTGGCTGGGACGACAAGTGGAATAGAAATCACTTTGAGGCTGATAATGACAAACAGCTTCCACTTATGAAGCAGAGACGCAATCGAGTTGCTTATTATAACAATGAGTGTGAGTGCGGATGGCTCCGTAATGCTACCAAGAAAGAATTTTCTTCGGCTAGTTTCGCTTTGGTACACTACCATGGCTATACGTACTACGACAACGCTTCGTACTCTTTTGGGGTTCGTCCGGAAATCTGGTTGGTTAAGTAAAAATCTCTGCCCCTTGTGGGCGGGGTAATCTATAGGAAAGGAAGTAATAAAAATGCATAAACCCAATATTAAAGCGGCATATAATGCAGTGAAAAAATCAACCATAAAGCATAGTCCGGAAATATTGACCGGAATAGGTATTGCTGGGATGGTAACAACAACTGTGATGGCTGTAAGAGCAACACCGAAGGCATTGGAATTGTTAAAAAAAGAAGAAGATTATAGAAAAATAGATAGGGAAAATGGTATTCCAGAACAATTCGTTTCGGAAAAAATATCAAATATTGATGCTATAAAAATTTGTTGGAAATGTTATATTCCAGCAGCTATAACAGGCAGTTTATCTATTGCTTGTCTGATTGGAGCAAGTTCAGTAAATGCCAGAAGAAACGCCGCACTGGCTACGGCATATTCTATAGCTGAAACATCACTCAAGGAATATCAGAACAAAGTTGTCGAAACGATTGGAGAAAAAAAGGAGCAGACTATCAGAGATGCCGTTGCAAAGGAGAAAATCGATGCACATCCGGCAAAAGAAAGCGAAATTATATTTGTGGGAGATGGCGAGACTCTTTGCTACGACGTATTATCCGGACGATATTTCAAGTCTAAAATTGAAAAAATTAAGAAAGCAGAGAATGATTTGAATAAACAGATGAGAGATGAAATGTATATTTCTCTTAATGAATTCTACTATGAGATTGGTTTACCAGCTATTAAAATCGGTGATGACATTGGATGGAATATTGACCGAGAAGGATATATCGATCTTCGCTTTAGTTCACAGCTCAGTGATAATGATGAGCCTGTATTTGTAATAGATTACGGATGCGGACCTAGATACGACTACAGAAACTTGATGTAGGTTCGCATAAATTACAATCACTATTATGGAAAGAATAACAAATTTTTAATCTGAAAGGAGATTAACATTATGGAAACAAATGAAATCATGAACAACGAAAAGGTTATGGACACAACAGAGGAAATCGTAAAGACAGCTTCCAAAGGAGGATTCAGTAAGGTAGCAACTATCGGTGTGGCTATGATTGCAGGCGGTTTAGCTTACAAATTTGTAGTAGCACCAGTAGTTGGTAAACTGAAAGAAATGAAAGCACGTAAAGGGTTTCGTGTTGTCGATGACGACGTTGTCGTTGAAACAGTTGATGAGAATGATTCTGAAAATTAAAGAATTATTATTCTGACAGGAAAGAGGGAGAATACCTATAACAAGGTGTTTTCTCTCTTATTTTTTTTATTATGGAGGTATTGTTATGAATCAGTATTCTTATAATGGTCCAGTTATGGAATTTGGCAAGTGCATTGCTAATAATTGGGCGGGGTCTACATACGCAGCATCTGAAAAGAAAGCAAAGAGTAATTTAGCGTATCAGTTTAAGAAAAATAATAACCGTATGCCAGCATCGAAAATTACTTTGCCTGGGGAATTAATGGTTATCAATTAGGAGGAAAAAGAATGGAAGAATACAAGTCCAACTCGCATAAATCAAGAGAACGAGCGAAGGCTGAGCTGACAGAAAAGAAGGTAGAAAAAATTGTATCTGGTTCGGTTAAGACAAAGAAAAAGAGTGGAATTAATAAACTTGCAGGGATATTTGTTCCAGAAGATGTAGATAACGTAAAAAGCTACATTTTCGAGGATATTGTTGTGCCTGCTTTAAAGGATATTATTCTTGATGCTGTTAAAGCAGTTCTTGGAGTTAAGGGTTCCGGCGGTAGAAGATCCACGGCAAGTAAAGTATCTTATCGTAAATATTATGAAGATCCGGCACAGGGTAACAGAAGAAATTATAATACACAGAGTTCTATTGGCGGTTGTGATTTCGATGATATTTACTTTAACACTAGAACGGAAGCAGAAAATGTATTAGCTGCTATGGACGAAATCGTTGCAAGTTACAAAATCGTAAGTGTTGCAGACTATTTCGATTTGGTTGGTATTGATGGTCCGTGGACAGGAAACAACTACGGTTGGACTGATAATATCAGAAATGCAAGAGTTGTTAATACTAGGGATGGATATACTATCAAGTTCCCAAGAGCAAATCCAATAGATTAGGAGGCAGATTATGTACGAGTCAAAAGATGTTATGGTATCACATCCAGCTCATTATCAGAGTGAAACTGGATTAGAGGTAATTGATGTAATTGAGGCATTTACATTTGATTTGAAAGGTATTGAAGCTACTGACACTGGAAATGTACTCAAATATATGTGCCGTTGGAAAAATAAGAACGGCGTACAGGACTTAGAAAAAGCGAGATGGTATTTAGAACATCTCATTGATCATGTAAAAAATTTAGAAGAGGAGAATAAATAATTATGAAAAAGAATGAAATTATTGCAAGAGTAACAAAAGCTGTAAATACAGCAACTATTAAGGTAAAAAAACACAGTCCGGAAATTCTTATCGCAGCTGGTGTTGTTGGAACAGTTGCAAGTGCTGTGATGGCGTGTAAAGCGACAACAAAATTAAGTACGGTATTAGAGGAGCATAAAAAAGATGTGGATGCTGTGCATGAATGCTCTAAAAATGAGGAAATCAAAGCAGATTATTCACAGGAAGATGCCAAGAAAGACTTGTCTATTATTTATACACAGACAGGAGTAAAGCTTATAAAATTATATGCTCCTGCTATTGCGTTAGGTGCATTATCACTTACAAGTATTGTAGCTTCTAATAATATTCTCAGAAAGAGAAATGTAGCTCTGGCAGCAGCATACGCAACTGTCGATAAGTCTTTCAAAAAATATCGTAATCGTGTTGTTGAAAGATTTGGAGAGCAGGTAGATAAGGAACTGAAATATGATATTAAGGCAAAGAAATTTGAGGAAACTGTGAAAGACCCAGATACAGGTAAAGAGAAGAAAGTAAAATCTACTGTTAATGTAGCTAATGCTGACAGTGGATATGCTAGATTTTTTGATGATTCATGTCATGGATATGAAGAAGATACACAATATAACTTACTTATGTTAAGAGGACAGCAGCAGTATGCAAATGATCTGTTAAAGTCGAGAGGATACATATTCTTAAATGATGTATATGATATGATCGGAATTGATAGAACTAAGGAAGGTCAGATTGTTGGCTGGGTATATAACAAAAACAATGAAGTTGGTGATAACTTTGTGGACTTTGGCATCTTAGAAACGAACAGAGAAACAGAAGACGGATCATATGAGCCAGCAATTTTATTAGACTTCAACGTGGATGGTAATATATTAGATCTGATTTAAACGGAGAATTTGCATATGAAAAAAATAATTTGGATGATACTACTGATAGTCACAAGTTCTTTTTGCATAGCAGCATCGCCAATCACGACAAGTGAAAACGATGAAATTAATGAGACAGTGATAGTTGAGGTTATCAAAACTGAGGCAGTTGAAGAAGTATCATTTAGTCCGAAAGAGGAAGTAGTAGTCCAAGAGCTGGCACCTCAAGACGTTGTCTGCGAAATTGATACTGATATTTCAAATGATGATATTGAGTTAATTGCTCTTGTTACTATGGCTGAAGCTGAGGGAGAATGCGAAGAGGGCAAACGATTAGTAATTGATACTATTTTAAATCGTGTTGACTCTGATTCTTTTCCTAATACAGTTTATGAAGTAGTTTATCAGCCAAGTCAATTTTCTTCTATGTGGAATGGGCGAGTTGACAGATGCTATATTGACGATTATATTTGTCAGCTTGTAATTGAAGAACTTCGTAATAGAAAGAATTATGATGTTATATTCTTTACAGCTGATAGATATGGAAACTATGGAACACCCATGTTTCAGATTGGAAACCACTATTTTTCAAGTGGAGAATAGAAAGGAGAATTGTTATGCATGTAGTAGGATTAACATTATCAGCAGTTGCAGGAATTTGCTTTTGGAGCGGTCTTGCTGTCTTATTCGGTGGAAAGGAGCACTAATTATGGAAGGAATTGGTAACTTCATATCAATGATGGATTATATTCTTGATACCCATCGAAAAAGACATATTACAGGAGGCATTCTGTTGAGTGCCTCTTTACTTTTTGGCGGTTTAGCATTAACCGTTATGACTATCAAGACAGAGGAGGATAACAATGAACAGTAAAGTAGCATTTATTTTAGGCACGATTATTGGTGCTGGAATTGGTGTAGCCGGTACATACTCATATTTTAAAGATAAGTATGAGAAACTCGCGGAAGAAGACTTCAATTCAAGAAGAGTATTTGACGAGGATAAAAAAGATGAATCAGAAGAGCCTGTTGTTGAAAAAACTGCTGACAGTAGAACTGTAGACAAACCGAGTATTGCTGAATATGTAGCAATATTACAGAAGGAAGGCTATGTGAACTATAGCGATATGCAAGACAAAAAACAGAAACAGGAAAATGCTATTGACAGACCATATGTTATACAGCCGTCAGATTTCGGAGAGTTTGATGATTACGAAAAAATAAGTCTTACATATACGGCTGACGGAGTGTTACTAGATGATATGAATGAAATTGTGGATGATATTGAAAAAACTGTTGGGGAAGATTCACTTGAGCATTTTGGAGAGTATGAGGATGACTCCGTCTATGTAAGAAACGATGCTAAGAAATGCGATTATGAAATTCTGTTAGACCAGAGAAACTATCAGGAAATTTTTGAAACTCAGCCACATAGAACGGAGATGTAATGACCAGAGACGAATTAAAATTTGATTATTTCGATTGGATGTATGGTCTGGTATGTGATACAAAATATCCGAAGAAATTATCATATAGAAAGCTATTAAATTTTCTCCATAATATGGATTTCACATATCAGCTTACTATGGACAGCAATCGATTTGAGGACGGTATTGAACTACGTTATCGATTTGGATACGAGAACGGATATGACTGCTCTGTTATAGCGAATTATCTGGATGATAGTCCATGTAGCGTATTGGAGATGCTAATAGCACTTTCAATTCGTTTAGAGGAACATATTATGGACGACCCAGAGATTGGTGACAGAACAGGACAATGGTTCTGGAATATGATTACTAATCTTGGGCTGGGCTCTATGGATGACAGAAAATTTAATGAGAATCGTGTTGAAGATATTGTAACAAGATTTTTAGAGAGGCAGTATGAGCCAGACGGGCAAGGCGGATTATTTACACTTGAAAATTGTCACTATGACTTGAGAAAAGTGGAAATTTGGTATCAGGCATGTTGGTATCTTGATAGTATTACTTGATTTGAAAGGAGATTACTTATTATGAACGATTTAGTAAGTTATATTTTTAGAAATATGGATGCTACAGATAAGCACCTTGTACGCATTTACAAAGCATTGGTGCATCAGAACAAATTTAATAAGGCTGTGACATTATTTAGTATCGTTACAACCTTAAATTTACTTGCGATGCGTGCTGACAGTAAAAAGATGCAGCAGGAAATCACAGCTTTGCGAAAAGAAATTGATGGGTTAAAGGAATCGGAAGGAGTATAAAAATGTGATGTTGGATTTTATGGTGGTTTCAACGCGTAGTACAAAGCGCGGAACAATAGAAATCTATCCAAAGTTCCTTATTAAAAAAAGCACAGATCTTATGATTCGAGGTGGTGATTTTTACGCTATCTGGATAGAAGAACGTGGTTTATGGTCTACTGATGAACAGGATGCTTTACAACTTATAGACCGCGAACTGGATAGATATGCTGAGGAGAATCGCCAACGCTTTAACTCAGATATTAAAGTCCTGCATATGTGGGACGCTGAGAGCGGAATGATTGACTCTTGGCATAAATACTGTCAGAAACAATTAAGAGACAGTTTTCATACGCTTGACGATAAACTTATATTTTCCAATACGGAAACAACAAAAAAAGATTATGCGAGCAAGCGGCTTAATTATCCTCTTGAAGAGGGGGATATAACAGCATACGAAAAGCTGATTAGCACTTTATATTCTCCTGAAGAACGAATGAAGATAGAGTGGGCTATCGGTTCAATAGTATGTGGTGAATCGCAGAAATTACAGAAATTTCTCGTACTATATGGAGCAGCAGGTACAGGTAAATCAACAATTTTAAATATTATTCAGCAATTATTTGAGGGTTACTACTCAGTCTTTGATGCAAAAGCATTGGGGTCTAGTAGTAACTCTTTTGCGTTGGAGGCGTTTAAAAGTAATCCATTAGTGGCTATTCAGCATGATGGAGACTTGTCAAGGATTGAGGATAATACAAGGCTTAACAGTTTGGTGTCTCATGAGCTGATGACTGTAAATGAGAAATTCAAATCAACATATGCAAATCGCTTCAAATGTTTCTTATTTATGGGAACTAACAAACCGGTACGTATTACAGATGCCAAATCTGGTCTTATAAGACGACTGATTGATGTATCTCCATCTGGAAATAAGCTTAATCCAAAGGAATACAAAACAATTGTAAAACAGGTTAGCTTTGAACTTGGAGCAATTGCTTATCATTGTCAGGAAATATATTTGGATAATCCTGGCAGATACGACGATTATATTCCAATTTCAATGCTTGGTGCATCTAATGATTTTTATAACTTTATAGCTGATTCTTATTATGTGTTTAAAAAAGAAGACGGAACAACCCTTAAAGCAGCTTGGGAAATGTATAAGAATTACTGTGATGAAGCGAAAGTTGGCTATCCGTTATCAAGAAGAGCATTCCAGGAAGAATTGAAGAACTATTTCAAGGATTTCCAGGAGAGATTTAATTTTGATGACGGTTCAAGAGTACGAAGCTATTATATAGGATTCCGGACAGATAAGTTTGAAAGTGATGCTCAGAAAAAGAAAAAAGATACACCAAAAACTTATCAAATAGAGTTCAAAGAACAGACATCTATATTTGATTCTGTATGTGCGGATTGTCCAGCACAATATGCTTCGCAAAATGAAACCCCACAGCAGAAGTGGGGAAAAGTAAAAACAAAATTATCTGCTCTGGATACTTCACAAATTCATTACGTGAAAGTTCCAGAAAATCACATTGTCGTAGATTTTGATATTCCGGATGAGACTGGAAATAAATCTTTTGAAAGGAATTTGGAAGCTGCTAGTAAGTTGCCACCGACTTATGCAGAACTGAGTAAAAGTGGTCAAGGGATACATCTTCATTATTTATATTCTGGAGACCCTTCTCAGTTAAGTAGAATCTACGACGACCATATAGAGGTAAAAGTATTTACTGGTAAAAGCTCATTAAGAAGAAAACTAACGAAATGCAACAATTTACCAATAGCTACTATATCCTCTGGGTTACCAATGAAAGGAGAAGACAAAATGGTAAATTTTGATGCCATAAAAAGCGAGAAAGGACTTAGAACCCTTATAAAGAGAAATCTTAATAAGGAAATCCACCCGGGAACTAAGCCAAGCATCGATTTCATATACAAAATATTGGAGGATGCTCATAGTAGTGAACTCAAATATGATGTAACAGATATGCGTAATGCTGTATTAGCATTTGCAGCGAACAGCTCTCATCAGGCAGAGTATTGTATAAAGCTCGTTAATAAGATGCAGTTCAAATCGGAAGAAAATTCAAACGCTGTAAAAAACGATGATGCAAAGTTGGTATTCTATGATATCGAGGTATTCCCAAACCTGTTCTTGGTCAACTGGAAAATAGAGGGTGAGGGAAAGCCTGTTGTCAGAATGATTAACCCGACACCAAGTGAAATTGAGGAACTGATACAGTTTAGATTGGTTGGGTTTAACTGTCGGCGATATGATAACCATATTATGTACGCCAGATTAATGGGGTATACAAACGAACAGCTGTTTAACTTATCGCAAAAGATTATTAATAACAGTCCAAATTGTTTCTTCGGGGAAGCCTATAATATTTCGTTCACAGATGTGTATGATTTCTGCTCAAAGAAGCAATCTCTTAAAAAATGGGAAATCGAATTGAGTAACAAGGCTAATGATCCATATTCGAAGATGGATGATGAAGTCAGAGCATTATGTAAAAAGATAAAGCATCACGAGCTTGGACTTCCTTGGAATCAGCCTGTTCCAGAAGAACTTTGGACAAAGGTAGCAGAATATTGCGATGATGATGTTATTGCCACAGAAGCTACATACAAAGCAAATCTTGGTGATTTTGTTGCTAGAGAAATTTTGGCAGAGTTAGCTAATGGTTCAGTAAACGATACCACCAATAGTTTGACTACAAAATTTATATTTGGAAAGAACCGCAATCCTCAGAGTGAATTTATGTATAGAGATTTGTCTGAGCCGGTTACGGAATTACCAGATGATGTATTAGCATTCTTAAAAGAGGCAAAGCCGGAAATGATGGCTGAGCCATTCCACGGACCCAAAGGTGATAGTTTATTACCATATTTTCCAGACTATAGATTCGAGAATGGAAAATCCCTTTACAGAGGTGAAGAAGTTGGAGAAGGCGGAGAAGTATGGGCGGCTCCTGGAATGTACGGACGTTCGGAAACGGAAGATGTCGGTTCGATGCACCCTAACTCAGCTATATCTGAATGCTTATTTGGACCAGATTTCACAAAGAGGTTTAAAGATATTTTAGACATTCGTATCTGTATTAAGCATGGTGATTTCGATAAGGTACGTGATATGTTTGAAGGAGCATTAGCCAAATATCTTGATGATACCGGCAAGGCAAAGGCACTGGCTCAAGCATTGAAGATCGCAATTAACTCAGTATATGGATTAACAGCCGCAGGATTTATGAATGCTTTCAGAGACTCAAGAAATAAGGATAATATTGTAGCAAAGCGAGGAGCATTGTTTATGATTGACCTTAGACATGAAGTTGAAGCACAGGGATACAAAGTAATTCACATTAAGACAGATTCTATTAAGATTGAAAATCCGGATGACTATATTCTTGATTTCATTTGCAAGTATGGTAAACGCCACGGATATGATTTCGAGATAGAGCATATATTTGACAGGATTTGCTTGGTCAATAATGCCGTATATGTTGCAAAATTGGCTGATGATGACCCAGAAAAGCCAGGAACGTGGACCGCTACAGGAACTCAGTTTCAGATTCCTTATGTATTTAAAAGTCTTTTTAGTAAAGAAGATATTAAATTTGAGGATATGTGTGAAACGAAGTCTGTAAGCGGTTCTTTATATTTAGACTTAAATGAAAATTTACCAGATGTATCTCAGTATGAGAAGGAGTTTAGTAAAGCTGAGAGTGATTTCAAGAAAGGCTTATTATCTGATACGACATTTGAAAGCACTTGTCAGAAATTAAATCCACTTATTGCAGAGGGACATAATTATCGCTTCATCGGTAAAGTTGGACAATTCTGTCCTATAAAAGACGGATGTGGTGGCGGATTACTTATGCGTGAAAAAGACGGTAAGTATTATGCCGCAACAGGCACAAAGGGCTATAGATGGCTTGAATCTGAGATGGTCAGAGAATTAGATAAGGTTAATGACATCGATAGGTCTTACTATGACAAACTTGTAAATGAGGCGGTAGATACTATTTCGCAGTATGGTGATTTCGAATGGTTCGTATCGGATGATCCATATATAACAGAAAAGAAGCAGAATGCACCAAAGCTTATGCCTTGCGGAGATGCTAAATACGCAACTTGTTTTGACTGTCCATATTTTAATGATGATGTGCATCATATGAATTGCAGTAAAAATTATGATATTTCAGAAGTAATTTCAAGTCAGGTGATGAACCCACCTGTAGAAACAAAATAATAATTAAAGGAGATTTTGTCATGGCTAATAAAGCAGTAGGAAACATTAAAATTGAAGGGGCTCATATCATATTTAGAAACTTTAGAGGAGAGGAGTCCAAGTACAATCGTGATGGAGATAGAAACTTCTGCGTAATCATTGAAGATGATACGGATGTTGAGCAGTTATCAAAAGACGGTTGGAATGTAAGAATTCTTGAGCCTAGAGACGATGGTGATGAGCCAAAGCATTATATTCAGGTAGCTGTAAGTTATAAGAACATTCCACCAAAAATTTATATGGTGACAAGAAAAGCGACTACTGAATTAGATGAGGATTCTATCAGCACATTAGATTTCGCTGAAATCAGTAATGTTGATTTGGTAATTAGACCATATTCCTGGGAAGTAAATGGAAAGACTGGAATTAAGGCATATGTTAAGACGATGTATGTAACTATCGAAGAGGATGAGTTTGCTGAAAAATATGCAAGAGAAGAAGCTCCGGTAGAGGACGAGGTTCCATTCTATTAAAATCTGCGGGTGTCAGCTAATTATGGTTGGCACCCATTTATATTTTGAAAGGAGACACATATGTTCTTTAAGAAAAAGTCATTTAATAAGCCGAAGCCACCGGTTAAGAAAGTCACAAAGAAATGGGAACAATGGGAACCGACAATTGATTTGTCGAACATTGATAAGAAGAAAACGGTTGAACCAAAACAAAAAGTAGAAATAAAAACAGAAAAAATGCCGGTTGGGACATATTCAAAAGACTTTCTGAATGAGTTTAATAAACTGACAAGAACTCATAGACCATTTGATGTTTGGAGAGATTTTGTGATCATGTTTGCTTGTGCAATATCAAATCCTCTTGATAAATTTCATTATAAAGACAGAGAGGAAAGATATTTGAGTATCATTCATAAATACAGTAAGGACGAACAGATGATATTTCCTAAACTGGCTGCATATACAACGATGGCTTTGGATGCTAATCCAGAACAGGATTTCTTAGGGAAAATGTTTATGGATTTAGGACTTGGTAACAATTCAGCCGGTCAGTTCTTCACACCATATTCAGTTTGTCAGTTGATGGCAGATGTTGTTACTAGCAATTTAGATAATAATCTTCAAGATAAGTTGGAAAAGCAAGGTTATATTTCTCTTGCCGATGAATGCTGTGGAGCAGGAGCAACCCTTATAGCTGCTATTAATACTATTAAAAGAAAGATGGAAAAAGCAATGCCATCGATGAACTTTCAAAGGCATTTACTGGTTGTCGGACAGGATATTGATGAAACAGTTGCTCTTATGTGCTATATACAAATTTCTTTACTTGGTGTAGCTGGTTATATAAAAGTTGGAAATTCTATAACAGATCCGATGACCACGGATGACGATAAGAGCAAATACTGGTATACACCTATGTTCTTTTCGAATATTTGGGTGATTAGAAGATTTTAATAACAAAGAAAGGATGACACCATATGAAAAAGAGATATTCAATTTCCCAGAGAAAGTGCGAGCAAGGACTGGTAGCTTTTTATGGTTATGTAGCTGAGATGTGCAATATAGAAGTTACAGAAAAGAGTACATTTGATTGCACGAGGATTTGTGTAACCAAACCGGTGCAGGATTCCATAATACGATATTATTCTGAATATCAGAAATTATCAGATGAAGAAATCGGTACAAGATTGCTTCTGTGTGGACCTAAAGCAAATCTCACAGGTGATGGATACGAAGTTGAAGTTGAAGAAGGTTTTGTCATTGAGGGTGAATAAATGGCAGGTGTTACATTAAGAGATTATCAACTAGATGCAATAAAAAGAATGAAAACAGGTTGCATTTTATGTGGTGGTGTTGGAAGTGGAAAATCCTTAACTTCAATAGCTTATTACTATGTGCGAAATGGTGGAATTATTGGGACTGATATTTATGAACCAATGGATGATCCGCCTAAAGATTTGTATATTATAACAACTGCCAGAAAGCGTGATACTTGCGAATGGGATGGAGAGTTAGCACCATTTCTATTATCTACACACGACGATGTAAATTTATATTCTAACAAAGTGATTGTAGATTCATGGAATAACGTGAAGAAGTATTCAGATGTAAAGAATGCCTTCTTTATATTTGATGAGCAAAGAGTTGTTGGTAGCGGAACATGGGTAAAGGCATTCTTGAAGATTGCGAAAAGTAACGAATGGATTTTGCTATCTGCCACGCCTGGGGACACTTGGCAGGATTATATACCGGTCTTTGTTGCGAATGGATTCTATAAAAATCGAAGCGAATTTACAAGGGAGCATATTGTTTATAGTAGATTTAGTAAGTTTCCTAAGATTGACAGATACCTTAATACGGAACGCTTGATCAGACTCCGGAATAAAATTCTTGTTAATATGGATTTCAAACGAGAAACGGTATCACATCACGAAGATATTTATGTTGGGTATGACACCATTAAATATAAGGAAGTAACTAAAAATCGATGGGACCCATATAAAAATGAACCTCTCCAGAATGCAGCAGGGCTTTGCTATGTATGGCGGAAGCTTGTAAATATGGATGAATCAAGACAAGTGGCGTTGCTTGAGGTTATGGAGAAGCATTCGAAAGCTATTATATTTTACAACTTTGATTATGAGTTGGAGCTATTGAAAAATATTCTGTCAGAATATGAAATTGCAGAATGGAACGGTCATAAGCATCAACCAGTTCCGACAAGTGATAAATGGGCTTATCTTGTTCAATACAATGCTGGAGCAGAAGGATGGAACTGCATTACAACGGATACAATTATATTCTTCTCACAAAATTATTCTTACAAAATAATGGCTCAATCAGCAGGAAGGATTGACAGAATGAATACACCATTTAAAGACTTATATTATTATCACTTGAAATCTCGCTCTGGAATTGATACAGCCATAGCCAGAGCATTAAAAGAGAAAAAGACGTTTAATGAAAGGAGATACGTAAAATGGTAAACAATTCAGTAAAGGTAGTAGGACAGATACGATTAGGTAGTAGTGTTCTTGATGTATATGGTGATTTGGATGAACCATTGTTCAAGGCAGCAGATATAGCAAATATTATCGAGTATAGTTACGGAAATACGTGGCGAATGCTTGATATGTGTGAGGCTGATGAAAAGCTGAACCTACCAATGGTAGTTGCAGGTCAGAGAAGATCTGTAAGTTTTGTAAATGAGCACGGATTGTATAGTATTCTTTCACAGAGTAGAAAAGAAATTGCCAGAGCTTGGAGAAGGGTTGTTCACGATGAACTTATCAATCTCAGACGAACAAAAGGGTTTGATATTTCTGAGCAGTTTGATGAATGGAACAACGCTATGGACAATATATATTTTGACGAAGCAACCGGACAGCTTATGCAATCAATCACTACTCCTGGCGGAGATGTAGAACAGATACCATATGAAGGATAGGTGCTTTATGGAAAATTTATATTTTGAAGTTGATTTTGAAAAGTATTGCAAGACCTGTGAGCATAAAGACTTGGACGAGAAATGTGACCCTTGTTGTGAGTGCTTAGACCATGGTATCAATACACAATCGGAAAAACCTGTGAATTGGAAGGAGAAAAAATAATGCGAAATACAGTATTAGTAGGTATTGATTATGATGATAAGACAAATACGGGAGTTCTTATTGTCGGTAAACAACGACCAAATAAATCTGTGGATATTATCAATGCAATTGACGGTCCGGAAGCTAAGGAACTGTTTGAAAAGTTGATCACTAAAAAGGCGGTGAAGAAATGAGCTTCCAGTATGACCAATATTTAGCAAATCACAGGGCTAATGTTAAAAGAGGATTTGACTGGCTATGTGAGAATTTGCCAGATGTTACGAATGATATTTCAGATGCAGCCTGGCAGATTGAGTTTGCTCATGATAAGTCTAAAGATGAAGAGGACGAGTATAATGCATACGATGCATATTTTTATGGAAACAACAGGTCTTATAAAGTCGTCCAGGATTATCAAAGAGCATGGCTGATACATATTCATAGAAACCCACATCACTGGCAGTATTGGATACTTATTCATGACGATATGGAAAATGGAGAATTAGAGACCATTCTTGAAATGCCATACAATTATATTGTGGAGATGATTTGTGATTGGTGGGCTTTTAGTTGGGCTAACGGAAATCTGTATGAGATATTTAACTGGTATGCTGAACATTCTAAATTCATGAAACTTGCACCTGGAACTAGAGAAACTGTTGAGAATATTCTTGATAAGATAAAGAACAGACTTGATAGTTTGGAAATTGAGCATAGTGGTGTAAAAGGAATGAAGTGGGGTGTTAAAAACGGTCCTCCATATCCGATAAAAGATAACGGACGAGTTGCAACTGTTAAGAAACATGGTACAATAGTAGAAGATGCGATTAATTCTGGTGAAGTAATAAAAACCATAAACAAAGACAAACAAAATCGTCATAACAAAACACAGCATATTCCTGGAAGAAGTTACTTAAATGGTGACACAGAATACGCACAGAAATTAGTAGATAAATATAGCGGAACAGGAGAGTCGAAACTTGACCATAATGGAAAGTGGAATCATCGAGAAAGAATATTTGCCGATGAGGATATTGGTATATATGTTGATGAACAAGGTGTAGAAACACCATCAAATATTGGACTGATAATATATTCTAATACCGGCACGCATATTTATCCAGCACGAAGAAAGGAGAATAAATAAATGAAACTCAATCAAAGTCTTGAGGGAAAGAACGTGAAAATAACTTGCACAGATGGTGAAGTGTTCACTGGTATTGTAAGTGATTATATTTTCCCAGAAGATAATGAACCAGAGGGGATTGCCGCCATAGATATTGACAATTGCCCTCAGAAATTAGGCGAAAGCGTTAGCTTTAATGAAAATGAAATAAAAGATATTGAAATAATGGAATAGCACTAATTTATATTTACGAAACTGATGAGTCTTTTATAGGCTTGTGGGTTATTTTTATTTAAAGAAGATGAATGATCCGTGGGAAACATTTTAAAAATATATTTCGCAAAAAATACAAGTTGCATTATGAGAAAGGATGGTGATTATATGAAAATTTACGTACAAGCAATCATGGACGAGGATGTATATGATGAATTATGTAGTTATCCAGAACATAGAGTTAGCATTATTGAAGGAAGTCGTATGGAGACGGAATCTATAATAGCAAAAGAAATATGGTCTATAACTGCCAAATCGTCAGAATACAGAAACGCACTTATGGATTTACTTGGAGAAGAGATTTATAATAAAGTCATGATTCTTCAAAGAGAAGATTAAAAAACAGGGACTCGGCATGGAAACTGATATGAACCCTCTTAATAGACAAGGTAAATAACCAAAATCTACTTGACGGGGACATATATCAAACATGCTGGGTCTTTTTCTTTTATATTTTTTTTGAAATAAACTGATGAAGGCTATCTACTATGCCTTCTGAATATGGTAGAAGAGCTACTATTGATACGTAGCTAGGTTATTTTTATTTAAAGGAGATAATACAATGGAAAATAATATTATTGCAGTAGATTTTGATGGAACTTTATGTGAGAACAAATACCCTGAGATCGGCGAGCCAAATATGGAGCTTATTGATTTTCTTATGAATTGTCAGTTAAATGGGGATAAGGTTATTCTTTGGACTTGTAGAAACGAGGAACAGACAAAGGCAGCTGTTAATTGGTGTTCAGAGAAAGGGCTTGTCTTTGACGCTGTTAATGAGAATCTTCCAGAAATTATTACAGCGTTCGGTGGAGATACCAGAAAGATATTTGCAAATGTTTATATTGATGATAGGAATGTGTCTTTATATTCTTGCAGAGAAAAGACCTCTATGGATTTATGGGCGGAAAATGAAGTGGAGTTGGCTTGTGAACATGAGAAATCTGGTGATGATGGCGATGGATTTTCTGAGTATGGATGTGCTTGCTACAGAAGTGCATTAAAGGCATTTAATAGTCTTATGGAGGATAGACATAGCGGTATGAGTATTGGAATTACTAAAAATATTCTTAACCGCTTAATTGCAGGAAAGCCATTAACGCCAATTGTAGATACTGATGACATTTGGGATGCCGATGGTAGTTTTGAGAAAAATGGAGAGAAATCAATTCAGTGCAAACGAATGAGTTCTTTGTTTAAGCATATCAAAGAAGATGGCTCAATTAGTTACAACGATGTAACAAGAGCTGTATGTGTGAGTATCAATAACCCGAACAATACTTATCATAGCGGATTAATTGATAGGATTATGGATGAGATGTTTCCTATCACTATGCCATATATGCCGTCAACAAAACCATTCTATGTATATTGTGAGGATTTCTTATATGACACAGAAAATGGGGACTTTGATACCGTTGGCGTATTCTATGTGATTACTCCAAATGGAGAAAAGGTTAAGATTAACCGCTTCTTTGCAGAGAAAGATAATAAGTTTGAAGAGATTGATATTTTCAAATATGACGCAAGAAAAGAGGCTGCGGAGCAATTAAAGAAAGCTAATGTCCAGAGAGGAGCTGGAGAATGAACAGAACTAGATTTATTCAAGGTTTAAATAGTAATATTGAACTTTCTGATAAAGAGAGAAGGCGAGCTATACGAAATAGTATAAATAAAAGACCTTGGAAATTGAATTGTACTATTGCTATGGAGGAATTTGCAGAACTCACACAGCAGGTTAGCAAACAAATTAGAGGTTATGGTGACAGAATTGGACTCATAGAAGAGATGGCAGATGCTTATATTTGCTTGAAACTTCTGGAGTCCATTTTTAATATCTCACCAGAAGATATGCAGAAAGCAATTGACGTGAAGATGGATAGAGAAAGGAAAAGATAGTGAATCGAACAACAAAAATTAATGTTCTTGCATATGCTTCACGACCAGAAATGGATATCAACTACTTCGGAGATATTGTGGAATATCAGGGAAAAAGATATTTCGTCAGCCTCTCCGAAGAAGTGGTTGAATTTCGTGGGATTGTGAAAGAGGAGGAAAACATATGAGCAACAATATAAGCACGATGTATACAAAGGACAAAAACCAAAAAGCTGGACGAAAGGGATATGGTGCTTGGAAAAAAGAAAAATTAACTGCTATATCTCCAGCGGCTTATGGTGATTATATTTTGCAGAATAGGAAAAGAGGTAAGAAAAGATGAAATTAATTGAGTTTAAAGCTGAACTAATAACTCGTTGGTATGAAATAGCACCTTTTTCAGAAATATCGATATGCGAGGATGACCGTTATGGAGGTTCATTAAAGATACATATTGAATGGATTTGCAGAGGAACAGTACGTTGCTATGATGGTTTACTTAGTTATAGCGAACTTTCAGACGCAAAATATAATGTAATAGATAATACATTAAACAAGCTCACAGGAGCTTATTATTCAACACTTCTTTTAAAGAATAAGGAGAAATTATGATTAGATTAATAGTAGATGAATATTGTGAAAACTGTTCTGAATTTTGTGCTGATGTAGAAAAAACACATGCATACACCGATGAATTACAGATCATTAATACAGTAATTATGTGCGAGCATAGAAACAGATGTAAATGCATAAAAGATATGATACAAAAAGAGAAAGTGAGGTTAGGCGATGATTAAACTGGAAGATCTATTATTAACTGCATACTGTGACGTGGCTATTATGGACAATATATATCCTGTGACGATTATGATTGGAATACTATGTCTGATTATTATCGTGTTAATATTGATATTTCTTGCCTCGATTTTGAAAAGTCAATACCAATTCCTAGGACAGCATTTAATAAGTAAAGGAGTAGAGAAATGAATAAGGAACAGTGTACGGTCAAAGAACTTAAAAATTTGCTTGACGAATTATCTGATAGCGGATATGGCGATATGCTAATATTTTTGGGTGAGAAGACACCATTATTAGACGATTCTGTTTGTGTAAAATATGGTCCTAATGCAGGTATATATTTCAAGAATACATATTATGAGGATGAACTTGTTAAGAACGCAGATGAGTTGAAAAATGCAATAGACATAGCAATTAAGATGTATTTAGCGAATTGTTACTTCTCTGGGAAAAATGTGAAATCAAGTGAGGAGGATAAAAAGAATGATTAAATTAAAAGATCTATTATTAACCGCATATTGTGACATATTTCAAAAGATTTATTAGATAGAGAAGTCAAAAAGATTGATACATACAATGATAGAATCAGAATTTGGCTAAAAGAAGAGGAGGAATAATAATGGATGAAACAATTAGAACAATAACAACACAAATAACTGAAACTGAAGATGAATTTATATTTCAGGTTTTAAGCAATTTTGCATCAAGTAAATATAATGTTGCAATTGAAAAAGAAGAATTAGTACGTGCTATTCAGTTGATCCGAATGAGCAAAAAATATGGTTCTAGTATTGGCGAGCGTTGGGTAACTGCCACTCAGAATATGGCAGAATTAGAACGTGCTTATAATAAAGGATTCCAAGATGGCGTGGATAAATATCATACTAGAATTGCAAAAGCTATAAAAGAAATGGAGAAAAAATATGATTAAAGAATTTTTTGAAACACATGACCATCTATGTTTTAAACTTCAACATATCGGTAGATACGGTGGTGGATGGAAAATGCAAATATGTAATACTACATTAGATCTTGGTTGTACTGAGCCTATTTATGAACATATTGTATTAGATTCTGAGATTAATAATTCAAGTGCAAATTTTGAAACTATGATAATGACTCCGGTTATTAACTGGTGGGAGGGAAAACAAAAATGAAAACATTTAAAATAATAATAATATTGATATGTTGCCATTTGATAGGTGATTATACGCTTCAATCTGATTTTATAGCAAAAACAAAAGGAGAAAATTGGTATCATTTAATTGTACATTGTGCACTATACTGTTTACCATTCCTTATTTTCTTTGATTTTACTTGGCAGATTTTGATCATATTTATTACACATTTAATAATCGATGCCTTAAAGGCTAGATATCACAAAATTAATTATGTTACAGATCAGGTGTTACATTATATTGTAATGCTGGTTTATTTATTTTAGGAGGTTGAATATGATTAAATTAGATACAATGAATTATTAATATTCGCGATATTTACAAGTAATATTATGAAGAGGTTTATGACGGCTATAGAATTGATAAGAATAGACTGCCAATGAAAGCAGTATCGCTTACAGTTGATGCGACAGGCATAGCCTCTTCTATTTTTATTTTTGAAAGGAGAAATAAAAAAATGATTAAATTAATTAAACACGGAAATCATAGAACCTGTTCTTGCTACAATTGCGGGTGCATTTTTACGTTCGAAAAAGAGGATGTAACGACAGAAGATCTTGGTAAGAACGAATATGTAACACGGGTCCAGTGCCCAGATTGCAGAAAAATGAATACGGTTAATTTAACTGGCGGCTGGAATGCTGAAACTGTTTAACAAGGAGGAAGACAAAAATGATTAAATTAGAAAATGTAGTTCTGGCAAGTCCAGATCAGATGTCGTTTATTATTGAGGGCATGAGGAACCCTATGAATTCATGGGATAATAGTGACAGTAGTTGTGGAAAAGCAACAAGGGAGACTAATATTCAATGGTCTGATGACTATTTTATTGGAACTAATGATGCTAATCTTATGCAGCGATTATCTAAAGCAGGTACAGATCATCGAAAGTTCATGAGAATGATGCCAGTGTATGTGAGAATCACCGCACCTTTATATTGGTGGAAGGAGTTTGATACTTATAAGGTTGGTATGGTTGCTAATAGCTGTAGTACAATGCATAAGATTGCTGAGAAGGAGTTTACTAGAGAAGACTTTAGCGATGATCATTTAATAGATATTAACACAGCATTAACAAATCGTATTACGATTAAAGAATACCCATATTTACGGGAATTAACTCCGATAGACATATTAAATGATACTATTTCTATGCTAAATAAGCTTAGAAAATTATATTTGATTTGGGATGAGGTCGACGACGAAGAAAAATCCATATTAGGTACTCACGGTTTTCTCACTAAAAAAGATATTTGGTGGCAGATGATCCAGCTTCTTCCGAGCAGCTATAATCAGACTCGTAATGTCATGATGAATTATGAGGTGCTGGCAAATATCTATAAATCTCGTAAAGACCATAAGCTTGATGAGTGGAGAGCATTCTGTAAATGGATTGAGACTCTTCCATATTCAGAGTTGATTACTGGAGGATTTAAGAATGAACAAATATAGTAAATATGCATTGTGTTTGTTAATTATTTCTGTGTGTGGAACAATATTATCTTATGCTATGAACAAGAAAATATTACTGTGCGATATTTTTGTGGCTATCAACATTCTATTGTTTCAGAAAATGGAGGATTAATTATGTTTGAATGGTTAAATAAAATATTCCATAGAAAACCAAGTCCTTGTGATAACTGTGATGCCCCTATGCTGACTAGAGTTGGATTTCCTGCGATACTTGTAAAAATGGATGTAATAAACATGTAGCAACTGAAAAAGAATTGCAGGATTTTATGAAATATAGAGGAAGTCTTATGGATAAGGAGTGATATTTTGACAGTTACGGTAAAAGACTACTGGAAATCTCATGTCAGTTCTGTAATTTATGGATATTGTGTTTGTGGGCGAGAGGTACAGCACTCAGCTAAGAAGATTGATGAAAAGTGCCCATTATGCGGAGCAACTCTTGAGTGGGATTTATCAGATAAGAAATTACGGCATAACGGAAAGGAGAACAAAACAATATGACACATGATAAGTATGATACTGATATTTTAAAAACTCTAAAGTCTATAGATGCGAGTTTGAAAAGTATCGCCAAAAGTGTACAGCCAGTAAACACAACAGTTACGATTGACGACAATTCGGAAGATGCTGTAAGAGACTTCTTAAATTCATTACATCAGAAAAATATTCAACAGGAGGAAATTAAAGATGACAATTAATGAGTTATTACCTATTTTAATACTGTTATTTGCGGTGTTTATCTTGGTATACACACTTACAACCAGAATTTTGGAAATTTTTGAATATAAGTTAAAGTTGAGAGCGACCAGGCTGAGAGCGACCAGTGAAATTATGAAGACTATGATTGAAAAAGGTCATAGTTACAATATTAATGACATCCAGAAGGCGTTAAAAAAGGAAGATAGGAATGCTATCGAAAGAAAATAACTGAACAAAGGGGACACAAATACGAATGACTATTGGAAATGATTACAAAAATCCAGAAGGTTATCCGGACCCAACTGCATATAGTGCAATAAATAATGTAGAAAAAACACCTGTAGAAAACAAAACATCACCAGAAGATGAAGAACGTTTTCACAAGCTTTTAAATACTATATTTACTATATGTGAGTTGGCTGGATTTCATATCGAAAGAAGAATTGTTATAAAAGACTGTAAAACAGGTAAAATTTGGAGGTAACTATATGAAAATATGTAAAGTAAGACCAGATCGCTCGACCTGTTCCGCTTGTTTAGATACTCAGGAAATGTTTAACGTGGTCGATGATTGTAGCAAATGTAAATTAAATACTGATACTTATGAATTATTGCAGATTGGAGCTGGATTTTTGGGCGTAGATTACGCAATGGTTCAAAAAGATGGAAAAATCACCAAAGTGTCATTAAGTCGTATTTATGATGTAAAGGAGGCTTTATAATGGATATGGAATATGATGATATTTTACAGGCATTATGTGATGTGTGGGAAAGAGTTAAGGAAATTATGAAGAGATTTGCCGAACGATTAAGGAAACTTTTCGGGAAATTATTATCTAAAAATTTTGAGCCTGGGAAGCCTATAAAAGTGACGGATTATCGATGTTATAGGGACTTTTACGTTCGTGCAGAATATACATATATTCCAATATTCCGCAGAAATATGCCATATCATAGAAGAAATTTTTAAGATTTGGAGGTAAATTTACAGATGAATAAGCGTGGAAGACCGCCTAGAGACGACGGAGAAGTAAAAAATAAGCAGTATAGATTGCGTTTGTCGGACGGTGAGGAGTCTATTTTGGATGAATTATCGACTGAATATGGTATGCCAAAGGCTGAAATTCTGAGAAGAGGACTAAGAATGCAACATAATTTGCTGAGACATACTGGGTAAATTGATAAAAATTGGCTGAATTCGTGGATATCCATTTAATCATTTTTGGTCATTTTCTGCCCACTTTTGGGAAAATAAAAACGGGCAGAGACTGAAAAATTTGGGCAAAAGTGTGAAAAATATTTAATGGATATCCAACTTTGGTCAAAAATTTGGGTTTTCTGCCCACTTTTTAAAACGTTTTTGTCCATAAACTGAATGCCCGCAAACCCAGTATTTATGCGGGTTCTGAGTTCTTGGATATCCAACTTTGGTCAAAAACCCACTTTTTTTTCAACTTTAATGCGAAGAAAAAGTTTAATAAATATATATAATTAGCAAAAATTTTTGGGTTTTTGTCCAAGAAGGTAGTTCCAGCTCAAGAAGCGACTTTAAATTTAGTTTCAGCTATGGTATAATAAAAACAATCATATATTGCTAAACGTTTAAGGAAATGACTTTGGTAAAAAGTGTATTTTCTCTTTACTTGTACCCTTAGACGGAAAGCAAGATTGTGTGGCAACAATGGGAGGTGCCTTTTTCGGTGCGTCTCTCAAATGAGGCACACTTTTTATTTTGCGTTTCTGTATGTATATTTTTGATATGGAAGGAGTGAATATTGTGGGAGAGGCTAAGAAACCTGTTGGTGGTAATAAAGTTAATAATGTCGGTGCATTGGGAGCAGTTGGTGCAATAGGATATGTTGTATTTGAAGCTGTAAAACCTTATATTAAGAATTTCATAGATTTGATTTTTACTCAGCTTAAGAAACAAATCAATGAAAGTAAAGATGGATTTATAACCATGCCCAAATTATATAAGACAAATTTTCCATTGGACGTAGATTATGTTGCATTAAAAATGAAAGAACACGGTTTTCAAGTATTGACTAGCAAATGTATGCATCCTGATATTAAATTTCGTAATTACATAAATAATCAAATCATTGAAACGGATCCAAAAGGTGGCAAGAAGGTTCAAGTTGGTCAATATATAACGTTGTACTACATAACTCAAGAAGTGATTGATGCCAGTATAAAAATTTTTGAGGATGAAGAAAATGTCAAAGCTGAGCGTAAGGAAAAGAAAGAGATAGAGAAACAAAAACGTAAAGAAAAACGAAAAGAAAAAGTTTCGGAAGTAGCAGATAAAGCAAAAAATACAATCAGTCACATATTTAAGAAAGGAGATTCTAAAGATGAGCAAGAATAGAAATAAACGTAGCACTGCCGGATTAATTTTGGATTCTGACCATTTGTACAGGAGGTCTTTGGTTGATATGGATACTGATAAGGTATCTTAGAAATAACAGTTAAATATTTTTTGAGACAGAGATGCTTAATCGTATCTCTGTTTTTTTTTTACGCTCTTTTTTGCACGCGAAAAATACATTCCCTTTTATGAGGAGAGAGGTAAAACATGCATTTTTAACAGCATTCACTTTCTCTTTTGATATTTGTGAAAGGAGCTTACAAAATGTTAGAAAACAAATTCCAGGCTAATTTGATTAAAGAGCTTAAGAGACTTTTTCCTGGATGCATCGTTATGAAGAATGATGCGAGTTATATTCAAGGTATTCCAGACCTGCTAATTCTTTATAATGATAAGTGGGCTTCTTTGGAATGTAAAAAAAGTGCGTCGGCTAGTAAACAGCCTAATCAAGAATATTATGTGGACCAAATGAACAGGATGTCTTTTTCTCGCTTCATTTGTCCGGAAAACAAGGAGAAAGTATTATATGAACTTCAACAATCATTCCAATCTTGAAGGACAGCACGCATTTCTCGGAGCTAGTAAATATCATTGGATTAATTACAGCGAAGATAAAGTTGCCGATGCCTATTCAAAATTTCTTGCTACTCAGAAAGGAACTGTGTTACATGCATTTGCTGCACAGTGTATTTCTTTGGGACAGAAATTACCAAAGTCACAAAAGACTTTAAATATGTATGTTAATGATGCCATTGGTTATAAGATGACACCAGAACAGGTATTATTTTATTCTGAAAACTGCTTTGGAACAGCAGATTCAATTTCATACAGATCTGGATTACTTAGAATTCATGATTTGAAGACAGGAGTAATTCCGGCACACATGGAGCAGCTTATGATTTATGCTGCTCTTTTTTGTTTGGAATATAAAGTAAAACCTGCTGATATTGATATGGAATTAAGAATTTATCAGAACAACGAAGTTCTGTATCATAATCCAACAGCAGAAGATATTGTTCCAATTATGGATAAAATTATTACCTTTGATAAGGTCATAAGAAAAATAAAAGAACAGGAGGGTTAATCGATGGCTCGAATAGCTAAAGTATTGTCTGATATTACAGATGACTTTCTTATGCATTATGGTGTTGCCAGAAGGTCTGGTAGATATCCTTGGGGTTCTGGAGATAACCCTTATCAACATAGCGGCGATTTTTTAAGTCGTGTGCAGTCTTTGAAAAAGTCTGGTATGAGCGAAACAGATATTGCTAAAACTATGGGGCTTACAACAACTCAGCTTAGAACACAAATGAGTCTTGCTAAAGATGAAAGAAGAGCAGTGCAGGTTGCAACAGCCAAAGACCTTAGAGAAAAAGGTTACAGTTTAAACGAAATTGCTGATAAGATGGGATTTGCAAATGACTCATCTGTAAGGTCTTTATTGAATGAAAATTCAGAAGCCAGAATGAATCAGGCGAAAGCCACTGCTGATGTACTTAGAAAACTTATTGAAAAAAAAGGTATGATTGATGTCGGTACCGGAGTTGAAAGAGAACTTGGAGTTTCAAAAGAGAAACTTAACCAGGCTCTTTATATTTTGGAAATGGAAGGTTATCCAATTTATGGAGGTGGAGTTCCACAGGTTACTAATCCTGGAAAGCAGACAAATATAAAAGTAATCTGTCCACCCGGAACAGAGCATAAAGACATTTACAATTATGATGATGTGCATTCAGTAAAAGATTATATTTCTTATGATGGCGGTGAATCTTTCAGAAAAGGATTTGAATATCCTTCTAGTATGGATTCTAATCGACTTGCTATCAGATACAAAGAAGATGGCGGTATTAACAAAGATGGCGTTATAGAACTTCGTAGAGGAGTCCAGGATTTATCATTAGGCGATTCGCATTATGCACAGGTTCGAATAATGGTGGATGGAAAGAAATATCTGAAAGGAATGGCTGTCTATTCTGATGATATGCCAGATGGTGTTGATGTCATTTTCAATACCAATAAATCAAAAGCTGTTCCTAAAATGGAAGTTCTCAAGGATATTAAGAATGACCCAGATAATCCTTTTGGTTCTTTGATAAAGGAACATGGTGGTCAAAGCTATTACGATGACCCAAAAGGGAAATATACAGACCCTGTAACCGGAAAGAAACAGAGCTTGTCGTTAATTAATAAAAGAGCCGAAGAAGGAGATTGGGGCGAATGGAGTAAAACACTTCCATCACAGTTCTTATCTAAGCAGAGTTTGTCTTTGATAAAGAAACAGTTAGGTCTTGCAACAGCTGATAAGCAGGCAGAATTTGATGAAATATGTTTATTAACTAATCCGACAGTTAAGAAAACTTTGCTTAAATCATTTGCTGATGATTGCGATTCTGCGGCAGTTCATTTACAGGCAGCATCATTACCACGACAGAAGTATCAAGTAATACTGCCATTGACAACTATCAAAGATAATGAAGTATATGCACCTAACTATAAAGATGGCGAAACTGTTGCTTTAATAAGATATCCTCATGGAGGAACATTTGAAATACCAATTCTTAAAGTTAATAATAAATTGGCAGAAGGTAAACGTGTATTAGGAAACACACCTGCTGATGCTATTGGTATTAATAAGAAAAATGCTGACAGATTATCTGGAGCTGACTTTGACGGCGATACAGTCATGGTCATTCCTTGTAATTCGTCTAATAGCAAGGTAAAGATTACTTCAACTCATCCGTTAAAGGGACTTGAAGATTTTGATACTAAGGATTCATATGGTCCAGATTCAAGCAAACCTGTCAAAATTGATTCAAAAGGTAAAGAATACTACACAAGAAATGGTAGAACTTATCAGAGAATGTCTAATACTCAGACTGAGATGGGTATGATATCTAACCTTATAACGGATATGACGTTGAAAGGTGCTACAGAACCAGAGCTAGCTAAAGCTGTTAGACATAGTATGGTTGTTATTGATGCTGAAAAACATAAGTTAGATTATAAACAGAGTGAAATCGACAATGATATTAAAACTTTGAAAAAGAAATACCAAGGTACAACAGATTCAAATGGTCACTATCATGAAGGTGCGTCTACTCTTATCTCAAGAGCAAAATCTGAAACTTCTGTGTTAAAGAGAAAAGGAAGTCCGACTATCAATGAAGATGGTTCTCTTAGTTACAAAGAAGTTAAAGAGACATATACTGACAAAGATGGAAAAATAAAAATTCGTACTCAGAAGAGTACAAAGATGGCTGAAGTTAATGATGCCAGAGAATTATCATCCGGCACCCCACAGGAAGAAGCGTATGCAAAATATGCAAATTCTATGAAATCTTTAGCAAATCAGGCAAGAAGAGAAATGGTCAATACTGGAAAGATTGCCTATTCTGCTTCTGCAAAAGCAACTTATCAGTCTGAAGTAGATTCACTTATGGGAAAATTAAATGTTGCTTTGATGAATGCCCCCCGTGAAAGACAAGCCCAGACTATTGCCAATGCAGAGGTTCAATCTAAGAAAAGAGACAACCCAGATATGACAAAGGCTGAAATTAAGAAGGCGAGTCAACAGGCTCTATCGAAAGCCCGCAATTCTGTAGGAGCTAAGAGAACTTCTATAGATATAACTGATAAGGAATGGGAGGCTATACAGGCTGGTGCTATCAGCGAGAACAAGCTAACACAGATATTAAACAATACTAACATTGATGTTGTCAGACAAAAGGCTACTCCTCGTGCCACAACATCACTCAGTACAGCTAAACAGGGTAGAATTTCAGCTCTATCCGCATCTGGCTACAGTACATCTGAAATAGCAGAAGCTTTAGGGGTATCTACTTCAACTGTATCTAAGTATCTGAATGGAAAGGAGTGAACATAGAGAATGGATGTAACTAAGTGTGCATTGACTACAATTGACAACCCTTATGATCCGTTCGACCAGTTCACCGAATGGATGCTATATGACGAGGAGAAAGGCTATCACTCGACATCGTATCTTGGTCGCATCGCAAGGACATCGGATGAGCTATCGGATGAAGAGAATGACAAAGAGATCGAAAGAGCGATAGACGAAATCATCAAATATGATTTTAGAAACATATACAAGAAAGTGAAGAAAACACTAAAAATTACGCAGACTGTCTAAGGGTATAGGGGGGTGTCTAAAAAACATACCCCCACCCATATCGCGGCGGTCTTTATTTTTTCCCCAGAGGGAAATTTTTGAAAAATGTTCTGACATATCAGCAGGGTTTTAAAGAGTTTATAGGATTATTACTGAGCGGTGGCTGGCTCATCTTTAAAGGTTGTCTCCTTTCATATACAAGAGTGGTGCAATAGTCTCTGTAAACTCTTTAAAACCCTGCTGAAACTTTATATAAAGTGTGCGGAAATTACTTAAAAGGAGGCGGTAACTATGAGGAAAGTTAAGCCAGACTCATCTTCTGATACTGCCAGTCAGCGAATGCGACCAGCAATCACACCAGAAGCAAGACAGAAACAGATGATTTCTCTTGCAACTGATTGTGCCGAGGATTTAATGAGGTCTGGTAAGGCACCATCTCAGATTATTGTTCATTATTTAAAGCTTGGAACAAAACAGGCAGAGCTTGAATTAGAGAAGACAAAAAAAGAGTTAGCTCTAACAGAAGCAAAAACAAAAAGTATTCAATCTTCAGAGCAGGCAGAGGAATTATACAAGAATGCACTTGATGCTTTTAGAGGATACAGCGGACAGGATTCACAAAGGGAGAGTGACGAGTATGAGTGGGATGATTAAAACATATACTGAGCTTACCCGTTTACCGACATTTCAAGAAAGATTTGAATATTTGAAATTAGATGGTTCTGTTGGAATAGAGACATTTGGATTTGACAGATATTTGAATCAATTTTTTTATAACTCAAAAGAGTGGAAAAGGCTTAGAAATGAAATCATTGTCAGAGATAAAGGATGCGATTTGGCATGTGATGGATATGAAATTCAAGGAAATATTATTATCCATCATATGAACCCAATTACACCAGAAGACATTATTAATAGAAATGATGACCTTCTTAATCCCGAGTATCTGATATCAACAGTATTGAATACTCACAATGCTATACATTATGGTGATTCAAGTTTATTACCACATGCACCTGTAGAGAGAAGAAAAAATGATATGTGTCCATGGAGACACTAGAAGGAGGTTACTTATGAGCGAAAAAAAAGCAAATCAGTCACTACAGACGGCATCTGTTACTAAGTCATCAGTAGATGCAGCAGATACTAATATAAAAAATGAAAATATTAAAATTTTTGGTGTTGTTGAGAACTGTGGTCAGTTAAGAATTAGAAAGGAGCCGAATAAAGAAGCAGACGTTATAGGAATAATTCCAGTTGGCACAATGGTAGATCTTATAACTGATGACATTATTGATGGATTCTATGCCATTCATACCGAAGCATGTTATGGCTATTGTATGTCTGATTTCATTCAGGTTACTCGAGCTGAAAAGGAGTAGTGTTATGGCAGCAGAGAATATTTCTGATAGTATATTGACTTCTGTGAAGAAGTTACTTGGCTTAACTGAGGAGTATGATGCTTTCGATGTAGACATAATTATGCACATAAATTCGGTATTTACTATATTAACTCAGTTAGGTATCGGTCCATCAGATGGCTTTATGATAGAGGATAAGAATAATAAATGGTCTGAATTTATTGAAGATATGAGATTGTATCAGCTTGTGAAATCTTATGTGTGGTTGAAGGTAAAATTATTATTTGACCCACCTATGAATTCAGCTGTTATGGAGTGTTATAAAGCTCAGATTAATGAATATGAGTGTCGTTTACGAATTGTGAATGAAACTGAGGATTAAACCTTCGCAACTATTACATCCCCTCTTATGAGAAAGATAAACTTTAACTCATGAAAGGAGATTTTATTATGTTTAATAAGAACAAAGTCGAAATTGTAGATTTCAAGAAAGAGGAAAAGAGACGTCAGCGTAAAGAAAGATTTAAAAGTAAAATTAATAATACTATGAATTGGATTAGTAATAACAAAGAAGTGGTTCTTCTTGTTGGACCGGCTTTACTTGGTTGCACGACAGCTGGAATAAAGGCAGTTAGCAAACATGTGAGTATGCACAAGGAGAAGGATTTAAAAGATTTGTATTGCTATGACAGGTCATTGGGACATTATTGGAGATTACGCAGAGAATTAACCAACGCTGAATGGATTGAGATTGATAAGAGAAAGAACAATGGAGAAAGATTGGCAGACATTTTGGATGAATTAAAAGTGTTAAAGTAAATAATCTAAAACGACTAGGGACTATGGAAACATAGTCTCTTTTCATTTGCAAAGAGACAGGGAGGTGAATATTCAAAATGAATAATGAATTATCCCATCATGGAATAAAAGGAATGAAATGGGGTATCCGTCGTTACCAGAATAAAGACGGTTCTTTAACATCTCAGGGTAAAAAGCGATATGACAGAGATGTAAGAGAAAATCTTGGTAAGAAAAAAGATAACCGAATTGATACAAGTAATCCAGACCCTAACAGATGGGTAAGGGAAGACCTTGAGCGAAAAAAAAGAATTGTTGATACTAGCTCTTCTATGGTTAGGCAGTTGAAGTCTATGGAAAGTGAAACACGCCCGAAATCTAAGCGAAAAAGTATGGATTTATCAAATATGTCTGATAAAGAAATGCGAGACAGAATTAATCGTGAACTACTTGAGCAGCAGTATCAAAAATTGTTTTCAGAAGTTGAAGAACCAAAGATATCTAAGGGACGAGAATGTGTTAAAAATGTTCTTTCCGTTGCCGGTGATGTATTAGCGGTTACTGGCTCTTCACTAGCTATAGCTTTGAGTATTAAGGAACTTAGAGGAAAGTAAGGAGAAAATTCAACATGGCATTATCAAACACAGCCGTCCCCAAATATTACGGCATGTTTCGTGATGCCGTTATTCGAGGAGAGATACCAGTTAATAAGGAAATCTCTATGGAGATGAACCGTATTGATGACCTTATTGCAAATCCTGGAGTCTATTACGATGACAAAGCAGTTGAAGGATTTATCTTATACTGCGAAAACGAATTAACGCTTACCGATGGTTCTGATTTGAATCTTCTTGATTCGTTTAAAGTATGGTCTGAACAAATTTTTGGCTGGTATTATTTCGTTGAAAGAAGTGTCTATGAACCGTCTGAAGATGGTCATGGCGGACATTATGTTAAAAAGCATATCCGAAAAAGACTTATTAACAAGCAGTACCTTATAGTAGCACGAGGTGCCGCAAAATCTATGTATGGTTCTTGTTTACAGAACTATTTTCTTAATGTCGATATCACGACAACACACCAGATTACAACTGCACCAACAATGAAACAGGCAGAAGAAGTTCTGTCGCCTATTCGTACAGCTATTACTCGTTCGAGAGGACCATTTTATAAATTCCTTACAGATGGTTCAATAATGAATACCAGTGGTTCAAAAGCCAATAGAGTTAAATTGGCATCGACCAAGAAAGGAATAGAAAATTTTCTTACCGGTTCGTTATTGGAAATTCGTCCGATGAGGATAGATAAGCTACAGGGATTGCAGCTCAAGGTTGCAACTGTTGATGAATGGTTATCCGGAGATATCAGAGAAGACGTAATCGGTGCTATTGAACAGGGTGCGTCAAAGGTAGACGATTATTTGATTGTTGCTATTAGCTCTGAAGGTACAGTCCGTAACGGAGCTGGCGATACAATCAAAATGGAATTGCAGGACATCCTAAAAGGTGAATATATTAACCCTCATGTTTCTATCTGGTGGTACAAACTTGATTCTGTCGAAGAAGTTTCAAATCCGGATATGTGGTTGAAGGCTAATCCAAACTTAGGAAAGACAGTCAGCTATGAAACATATCAGCTTGATGTTGAAAGAGCAGAGAAAGCCCCAGCAGCAAGAAATGATATACTTGCAAAACGATTTGGTCTGCCGATGGAAGGTTATACGTATTACTTCACATATGAAGAAACTCTGCCACATCGAAAAAGAGATTTTTGGCAGTTGCCATGCTCTTTAGGTGGAGATCTATCACAGGGAGATGACTTCTGTGCATTTACGTTTCTGTTTCCATTATCTAATGGTGCATTTGGTGTAAAGACACGAAATTACATAACACAGAGAACATTAATGAAATTACAGTCTGCAATGAGATTGAAGTATGAAGAGTTCATTAAAGAAGGTAGTCTTATTGTTATGGAAGGAACTGTTCTGGATATGATGGATGTATATGAAGATTTGGATAACTACATTATTGAAAGTGGTTACGATGTAAGGTGTTTTGGGTACGACCCATATAACGCAAAAGATTTCGTAGAACGTTGGACACAGGAAAATGGTGTATTTGGTGTAGAAAAAGTAATCCAGGGAGCTAAGACAGAATCAGTTCCACTTGGAGAATTAAAGAAATTATCAGAAGATAGAATGCTTCTGTTCGATGAGGAGCTTATGACATTTACGATGGGAAACTGTATTACTTTAGAGGATACTAACGGAAACCGTAAATTGTTAAAGAAAAGATATGATCAGAAAATTGATGCAGTGGCAGCTATGATGGATGCCTATGTCGCATATAAGCTCAATCGAGATATGTTTGAATAAGGAGGAAAAATGAGTGGAATATCCAAAAAACGATGAATTAAGACATCACGGTATTAAAGGACAACGTTGGGGTATTCGTCGTTATCAGAATAAAGATGGCTCTTTAACTTCGGCTGGTAAGAAAAAGTATTACGAAGAAAGTAATACATCCATAATTATAAATAAAGATGGTTCAAAAAGTATACCGAAAGGGTTTAAATTCAATAGAATCGGACAAGAGAAATTAGATGTAAATGCTTCTGGTGGTTTATATGTGAGCTATGGTAAGGATGATGCTGCAAGGTATATTAAAAATCTTGGTCCCACTAAACTTAATAAATTATTAGGAGTAAGTAGTAATACAGTTCAACATATTAGTGTAAAAGATACACTCAAAATGCCTTCCGATAACGAAGTTGTAAAAGAAACAGCAAACTTATTGCTATCAAATAAAAAACTATTAAACAGTCTTAATGACTCGATATATTCGATGGCTGTAAGTGATAGAGGCGTATCTAGTAAAGAACTTTGTGATTCATTATCTAATCCAAATAATGAGAGAAGTGTGAAAATAGCCTATTCTGTAAGTTCATTCCTTGGCGATCCGAAATATGCAAGCGAATCAAAAATATTGTATGAACATTTTAGAAATAAAGGATATGATGCGATTCCAGATTTACATGATAGATTATCTGGCACATCCAAAACGGCTATGATAATAATCAATCCGAATAAAGTAGAAATAACTTCTAAAACAACAATTACCAAAGATGTTTTAAAAGCCGGAAAACAACATGTAAAATCTATAGAAAAGTTAAAAATAAATGATTTAATAAAATAGAAAGGAAAATTCAAAATGGAATTAACAGTTGGCTCCAGACTGAAACACGCCTGGAATGCATTTCTGAATCGAGCCCCCACTGCCAACTATCAGTATGGTATAGGTGGAGGATATGCATATCGACCAGACAGATTCAGACTCACAAGAGGAAATGAGCGTTCTATCGTGACCTCTGTTTACAATCGAATAGCTATAGATGTAGCCGCCATTAACATTCAGCATGTTCAGTTGGATGATGAAGGGCGGTTTTTAAATGTTATAAAATCTGGGCTTAATGATTGTTTATCGTTAGAGGCAAATCTTGACCAGACAGGAAGAGCATTTATACAGGATGTAGTTATGTCAATGATGGACGAAGGTGTTGTGGCAATAGTTCCGATTGATACTACAATCGACCCGGATATATCTAATGGTTTTGATATAACGTCAATGCGGGTAGGTAAAATAGTCGATTGGTATCCACAGCATGTAAAGCTGGAGGTATATAACGAACAGACAGGTGTAAGGCAGACAATTACTATGCCAAAGAGAAACGTCGCAATTATTGAAAACCCGCTTTATGCCGTCATCAATGAGCCGAATTCTACAATGCAGAGGTTGGTTCGAAAGTTGAATCTTTTGGATGCTGTTGATGAACAGAGCAGTTCTGGTAAATTGGATTTAATAATCCAGTTGCCATATGTTATCAAATCAGATGCAAGAAGAAAGCAGGCTGAACTTCGAAGGAAAGATATAGAAGAACAGTTATCCGGCTCAAAGTATGGAATTGCGTATATTGATGGAACGGAGCATGTAACACAGTTAAATCGTTCAGTTGAGAATAATCTGATGAAGCAGATTGAATATTTGACGAGTATGCTATATAGCCAGTTAGGTATCACTCAGAGCATATTAGATGGAACGGCTGACGAGAAGACAATGCTTAATTACTACAATAGGACAATAGAACCAATTTTGTCAGCAATTGTTGACGAAATGAAACGTAAGTTCCTTACAAAGACAGCTCGTACAAAGAACAAGTCAATTAATTTCTTTAGAGACCCATTTAAACTTGTACCAATCAGTGAAATTGCTGAGATAACGGATAAGTTTACAAGAAATGAAGTAGCATCATCTAATGAAATGCGTCAGGTAATTGGATGGAAACCATCTGATGACCCTAAGGCAGACGAATTGAGAAATAGTAACATATCACAATCTGACTCTGAAATAGCATATCAGACAGATGATGAAAATCAAGATATAGGAGGAGAAATTCAAAATGAAGTATGATTTTGGTGGCTATGCCACACGAAATAATCTCACTTGCACTGATGGTCGTGTAATTAAGAAAGATGCGTTCAAGTCACAGAATGGAGAAACAGTTCCACTTGTTTGGAATCACAACCATGATGTTGATGATGTACTTGGATTAGCCCATCTTGAAAATCGCGAAGATGGTGTATATGCGTATTGTGAATTTAACGATACGGAAAAAGGTAAAACTGCAAAAGAACTGGTGCAGCATGGCGATGTGAGGTCATTGTCAATCTTTGCAAACCAGTTAATGCAGAAAGGTTCTGATGTAATTCATGGATTAATCAGAGAAGTTAGTCTTGTAATTGCTGGGGCTAATCCTGGAGCTTTTATTGATGATGTAATTGCTCATGGAGAGGATGGTTCTGGAATAATTGTTTGCTATGACGAGGGTGTAACAGTGTTTATGCACTCCGATGACAAACAGGATGATGAAGAGAAAACTAAGGACTCAGAAAATAAGAAAAAAGAAAAGTCCGAAGATGATGAGACTGTAGAAGATGTCTTTGACTCACTTACAGAAAAGCAGAAGACTGCTGTATATGCCGTTATCGGGACAATTATGGAAGATAATGAAAACAATGATAACTCAGATGATAATGAAGGAGGAAATGATAAAATGGCGATGAAACATAACGTATTTGAGAACAGTGTGCAGGCACAGGATAACACACTTTCTCATGCTGATCAGGTAGCTATAATTGAGACAGCAAAGATGAGAACAGTTGGTACTTTTAAGAATGCATTACAGATGTATGCAGAGGAGAATGCACTTCAGCATGATGCAACTAGCAGTGGTGTTGCAACAGGAGATCTTTCTAAGCTTTTCCCAGAGTATGCAGAGGTAAGACCTGGTGCACCGGAGCTTATTACTAATGATCAGGGTTGGATTAGCACTGTTATTTCTAAGGTACATAAGTCACCTATGTCAAGAATCAGAACAACACAGGCTGATATCAGAAATATTGACACTCTTAAAGCTCATGGCTACCAGAAAGGAAAGCAGAAGAAGTTAGCAGGAAACTTCAATCTTGTAAGAAGAACAACAGACCCTCAGACTATTTATGTAAAGAATGCACTTAACAGAGATGACATTGTTGATATCACCGATTTCAATTATGTTGCATATCTGTACAGCATTGACCGTATGAACCTTAACGAGGAGCTTGCTAAGGCAATTATGATTGGTGACGGTCGTGATGATGGTGCAGAGGATAAAATCTTCCCAGAGCATATCAGACCAATCTGGCTTGATGACGACCTTTACACAATTCATACCGATCTCGATATTACAACTATGAAGGCTGAGCTTCAGGGAACAAATACAGGAGCAAACTTCGGTGATAACTATGTGTACGCTGAAGCAATGGTACAGACATTACTCTATGCAAGAGAGAACTATAAGGGAACTGGTACACCAGACTTATACTGCACACCGCATATGGCAAATGTAATGCTTCTTGCAAGAGATTTGAACGGTAGAAGAATCTACTCTTCTAAGGCTGAGCTTGCTACAGCGTTAAATGTTGGCAGCATCAATACAGCCGAGCAGTTCGCTAACAAGACAAGAAAGACTTCAGATGGAAAGACAAAGAAGCTTATTGCTCTTATCGTAAATCTTCAGGATTATTCTCTTGGAGCAACAAAGGGTGGAGAAATCACACACTTTACTCAGTTCGATATCGACTTTAACCAGGAGAAATCACTTCTTGAGACACGCTGCTCTGGAGCTCTTACAAGAATCTACTCAGCAATTGCTATTGAGAAAGATGTCACAGATACTAAGGGTCAGCATACTGACGGCTTAGCAGGCTAAGATAAATCGTAGAAAGGAAATTTCAAAATGAGTAAATTTTTTGGAGCAATTGGTTATTCCGTATCAGAAGAAACAGCTCCCGGTGTATGGACAGACCATATTGTAGAGCATAATCATTATGGTGATGTTAATAGGAGTAAGGCTCAGCACGAAACTGGAACATCACTTAATGATAACCTTAATATTTCAAATGAGTTTAGTATTATTGCTGACCCGTTTGCTTATGAGAATTTCCAGAATATGCGATATATCGTATTTATGGGGGCTAAGTGGAAAATTACGAGCGTAGAAGTTCAGTATCCACGATTAATTCTGACAGTTGGAGGTGTTTATAATGAGCAGACGACTTAAACTACATAGTGTTCTTTGTGGTATATTAGCTTGCCCCGAAAGAGGAAAAGAGTGTCGAGCTTATTTTCAGCCACCAGCATCAGTTAGTATGAAATACCCTGCCATTGTGTATGCCCTTAATGGAAAAGATAAGAGGCACGCCGATGACAGGGTTTATTTGTCTTCAAATCGTTATTCGGTAACAGTCATAGACAGCAATCCGGATAGCGATATAGTAGACAAAATATCTGAATTACCAATGTGCAGATTCAATACAGCCTATACCAAGGACAATTTGAATCACACAGTATATGAAATTTATTATTAGGAGGAAATCAACATGTCAAAACTTACATGGGATAATGAAGGCGAGCGATTGTTTGAAACTGGTGTCAGTGAAGTCGCTCTTTATCCATTTCAGACAAATGGCTATACAAAGGGTGTTGCTTGGAATGGTGTGAGTTCTATTACAGACAGTCCTGGAGGAGCAGGGTCAAATAAGATATATGCAGATAACATTGAATATCTTAATCTTATGTCTGCCGAAACAGCTGGCGGAACTATCGAAGCATATATGGCTCCGGCTGAGTTCGCCGAATGTGATGGTTCTGTAGAGATTGCACCAGGAGTATATGCGGGTCAGCAGAACCGTAAGAAATTTGGTCTTGCGTATAAGACTATTCTCGGAAATGATACAGAGTCAAATGACCATGGTTATAAACTTCACTTAACATGGGGATGCCTTGCTTCTCCATCAGAGAAACAAAATTCATCTGTAAATGAGAGTCCAGAGCCATTGACTATGTCCTGGGAATACAGTGCAACACCTGTTAAAGTTACTGCGGCTGTTAAGGGCAAGAAGCTTAAAGCAACAGCAACAATGACATTCGATTCAACAAAGGTAGATGCCACAAAGCTTCAGAAGCTGGAAGGTATTCTTTATGGAACAGATAGTTCTGGATCAACTGAGCCAAGACTTCCAATGCCTGATGAAATCATTTCCATGATGACAACAGAAGGTTAATTAAATATTCAGTCTATGCGACGTATTCAGTTCGGCTGGCGTCGCTTTTTTATTTGAAAGGAGAAATTCAAAATGTATAAAGAAACTATTACTTATGTTGATTTCAATGGAACAGAAAGAACAGAAGACCATTATTTCAACCTTAGCAAAACAGAGATTACGGAGTTAGAGGTAAGTATGCCTGGTGGTCTCGCAGAGTATCTCATGGGAATTGTAAATGCTAAGAATGTTCCGGAAATTATGGCTTCATTTAAGAAAATTATTTTATCTGCATACGGCATCAAGTCGGCAGATGGAAGAAGACTTGAAAAAGGGGAAGAAATCAGTAAAGCGTTCACAGAATCACCGGCATATGACGTGCTGTTTCAGAGATTATTCTTATCTGGAGATGTTAATGCTGCTTCTGATTTCATTAATGCAATCATTCCACAGATTAAGGATGATGCGGCACAGTCGGCAGCAGAGAATAAGAATTTAACAGTTGTTTCGGGAACCGCACAGTAAATTCATTTGGGAGGTGTACAGATGCTTAATATTGTAATACCTTCAGTTGAATTATGGGATGAAAAGAATGAACAGTTCATCCATACAAAAGAACAAAAATTACAGTTAGAGCATTCTTTGGTTTCAGTTGCTAAATGGGAAGCTAAGTGGAATAAACCTTTTATAAATAAAAAAGATAAAACCACTGCGGAAATTATTGACTATGTGCGATGTATGACCATTACGCAGAATGTACCAGACGATTGCTACAACTATTTAACAACAGCAAACATAGAAGAAGTGAACAGGTATATCGCGTTACCAATGACTGCTACTTGGTTCACTGAAACAAAAAAGAAAGTAACAACAAATCGAGAGCAGATTACAGCGGAACTTATTTATTACTGGATGATTAGTTTCAATATTCCTATGGAATATCAGAAATGGCATTTGAACAGATTGCTTACTTTGATAAGGGTATTCAATGAGAAGAATCAACCTAAAAAGAAAATGAGTCAGCAGGAACTATATCGTCAGCACGCTGCAATAAATGCTGCAAATAGAAAGAGATTTCATTCAAAAGGATAGGAGAGAATAAGTATGAATATGCCAATAATAAACACTAAGTATGAACATGTTAATGATTTTGTTAATACACTCGCACCTGTTGTATGTAATGCATGTGTGAAATATATAAGGGAAGGAAAAAAGGTTATAAGTCCAGCTGTTATCATTGCACAGGCAGCTAAAGAATCAGGGTGGAACTTAAACGCTTCTTCATTGTTTGGAATAAAAGGAAGTGATATTGAATGCGATACTACTGAATATATTGATGGAAATTATGTGAGTATTAGGGATAGTTTTGTGAAATATCCAGATGTTACAAGGGCTGTATATGGCTATTTGGATTTGATGCAGTTGAATAACTACAATGACGCCACATCTGCTAATACACCCGAGGGAGAATTATACGGTCTCACTAATGCTGTTAATGGAACAGATAGAGATGAAAATGATAATTGGGTAGGTTACAATTACGCAACAGCTCCTGATTATTATGAAACTACATTAGACGTAATAAATGATTTCGGATTAAGAATATTTAATGATTATTTAAGCAGCATTCTCAATGAATCATCTAATACACCAAGTGATGATATAGATGAATCTGTAGTAGATGCAATATATCGCGGCGAATATGGAAATGGGGAAGAACGCAAGCAGAAACTTGCATCCGCAGGATATAGCTGGGCTGACTATCAGGCAGCTGTAGAAGCAAAATATTATTCGGATAATGCAGAAGAATCAGAGGAAGACAATGACACATCTGAGGAAAATACAGATGAAAGATATGCAACAGTAGAACCAGGTGGTTCATTTTGTCAGATTGCAAGAGATTATTTAGGCGATGAATGCAGGGCTCAGGAACTGGCAGAGTATAATAATATGACATTAGATACTATGTTATATGCAGGTATGGAATTAAAACTTCCTTGCTAAATAATATTTTTTGAGGAATATATCATGATAAGTTTCAGACAAAAGGGCGATTTCCATAAACTCACCAGGTATCTGGAAAGAGTGGAAGAAGTAGCACGAATAGGGGACCTTGATAAATACGGTCGCCAAGGTGTGGCAGCCCTTGCGTCTGCTACGCCGAGAGATACTGGAAAAACTGCAAATTCATGGAATTACGAAATAAAACAGGAGAAGGGTTCGGTATCTATTAGTTTTTATAACACGAATATTCAAAATGGAGTTCCAATTGCAATTATCTTGCAGTATGGACATGGAACTCGTAACGGAGGCTGGGTACAGGGTCAAGATTATATCAATCCTGCTATTCAGCCTATTTTTGACGAAATTGTCAAGTCGGCGTGGAAGGAGGTTACAAGTTTATGAGTACAACTGTTGACCAAAGAGTCGTAGAAATGCGATTTGACAATAAGCAGTTTGAAAATAATATTCAGACAAGCTTATCTTCGATAAACAAACTTAAAAAGAGTTTGAATATGGAGGGAGCAACAAAAGGACTTGAAAGTGTTGAAAAAGCCTCCGGTAAGATAAATCTTTCTGGGTTAGCAAATGCTGTTGAAACTATTAATGCAAAATTTTCAGCATTAGAGGTAATGGCTATTACAGCTTTAGCAAATATTACCAATTCAGCAGTAAATGCTGGAAAGAGCATTATGTCGGCATTGACTATTGATCCTGTAAGAACAGGTTTTGAGGAATATGAAACACAGATTAATGCTGTTCAGACAATCTTAGCAAATACCTCATCAAAGGGGACGACCCTTGACCAGGTCAATAATGCATTGGATGAGTTAAACCACTATGCGGATATGACTATTTACAATTTTACGGAGATGACACGTAATATTGGTACTTTCACAGCAGCCGGCGTTGATTTGGACACTTCTGTTTCCGCAATCAAAGGTATTGCAAACCTTGCCGCCGTATCTGGTTCAAATTCACAGCAGGCAAGTACGGCAATGTATCAGTTATCACAGGCATTGGCAGCAGGAACAGTTAAATTGCAGGACTGGAATTCAGTTGTAAATGCTGGTATGGGTGGTCAAGTATTCCAGGATGCCTTAAAAGAAACAGCAAGAGTGCATGGAATAGCTATTGACGACATGATTAAAGATGAAGGGTCATTTAGAGAAACTTTACAGAAAGGTTGGCTGACATCAGATATCTTAACTGAGACATTATCGAAGTTTACTGGTGACTTAAATGAGGAACAGCTCAGAACAATGGGTTATACTGACGAACAGATAGCATCAATAATCAAAATGGGTCAAACAGCAAATGATGCCGCTACCAAAGTAAAGACATTTACTCAGTTATTTGACACATTAAAGGAAGCCGCACAGTCTGGCTGGACTCAGAGTTGGGAAATTATCGTTGGTAACTTTGAAGAAGCGAAAGAGCTACTCACAGAGATGAGTGATACATTCAGTGCGATTATAAATTCATCAGCGGATGCCAGAAATAGTATGTTACAGGGTTGGAAAGACTTAGGTGGAAGAACAGCACTTATAGAAGCGGCAAGAAACGCTTTTGAGGGAGTGCTTAGTATTATCAAACCAGTGAAAGAAGCATTTCGCGAAATCTTCCCTCCGATGACAGCACAACAACTATACAATATTACAGATGCGTTAAGAAATTTGACAGCACATCTGAAACTAAGTGATACAAATTCAGAAAATTTGAAGAGAACATTTAAAGGTTTGTTTGCAGTAATTGACATTGTTAAACAGGCTTTCGTTGCTGTAGCGAAAGGTGTTGGTTCTCTTTTAGGTGGAACTGGCGATTTAGCAAGTTCTATTTTATCAGTTACAGCACATTTTGGAGATTGGCTGGTAAAACTTGATGATACTATAAAGAAAACAAATATATTTAACGCAGCTATACAAGCAGTTGTTAAATTTATAAAAACAGGTGTAGCAGTAGCAACAGATTTAATCGACAAAGCTGTTGACGCAGTCGCAAGATTCATAAATGCTATAAAGCAGAAATATGATACTGGCGGATTTGCAGTTATTCATTCTGTTTTGGAAAGAGTACATACAAGAATGTCAGAAGTTGGAGAAGCTGCTGATGGAATGCGAAGTGGAGTTGAAATTGCAATTGGTGCAATGGGTAAGGCACTCGAAAACTCTAAGTTTTTACAAGCCCTCCAGGCATTATGGGATGGTGTAAAAACTATTGGAAATGGTATTACAAAAGCAATGAAAACTCTTGCAAGTGGATTTGTAGAAGATATTAGCAATATTAATTTCTCAAGTGCGTTCGATGTTCTCAGTGGAATTTCATTAGCGGGAATTGCGGTTGGAATTAATAAATTTCTTAAAGGGATTACAGATGCAGTGAGTGATGTTACGAAACTAACAGACCAAATCAAGGGAATTCTTGATAGTGTTAGAGGTTGTTTTGAAGCATATCAGACACAATTGAAAGCCGGAACTTTAATTAAGATTGCAAGTGCAATTGCAATTCTTACCGGTGCGATTGTGGTACTTTCACTTATTGACTCTGCAAAATTAGCATCAGCTATTACAGCTATGACTGGATTGTTTGCGGAACTTATGACATCTATGGCTATCTTTACAAAAATAAGCGGAGATCTTAAAAAAGCTGGAAAGACAACTACAATTATGTTGGGTTTATCAGTTTCAGTGTTAATTCTTGCATCAGCATTGAAAAAGATTGCATCTTTGAGTTGGAATGAGATAGCGAAAGGACTTACCGGTATTACAGTAATTTCTGGCGTATTAGCAGGAGTTGCAAAAGTTATTTCAAAACATGAAAAGACAATCGCAAAAGGAGCGTTCAATCTTATATTCCTAGCAACAGCTGTTAAGATATTAGCATCCGCTTGCAAAGATATATCGCAACTTAGTTGGGGAGAACTTGGCAAGGGACTTACTGGAGTAGGTGTCCTGATGTCAGAGATAGCTTTATTCTTAAACACAGCTAAATTTAGCGGAAAAGCAGTATCAACAGCAACGGGAATTCTTGTGTTATCAGCTGCTATAAAAGTATTAGCATCCGCTTGCAAAGATTTTGGTTCTATGCAGTGGAGTGAGATTGGAAAAGGTCTTACAAGTATTGGCATATTACTCGCAGAGATTGCGGCATTTACAAATCTTACAGGTAATGCTAAGCACGTTGTATCAACAGGAGTTGCGTTAATTGCTATTTCAAGTGCTATGAAAATTATGGCATCGGCTGTAGGGGATTTTGGTTCTATGCAGTGGGATGAAATTGGCAGAGGACTGACTGCTATGGCAGGAGCATTGGTAGAGATTGCATTAGCAATCAAATTAATGCCTAAAAATATGGTATCAACCGGTGTTGGTCTTATTGTAGTTGCTAGTGCTCTTACAATGTTATCAAATGTTCTAAGTACAATGGGAAATTTGACATGGGAAGAGATTGGAAAAGGACTTGTTACTATGGGAGTAGCGTTAGCGGAATTGTCGATTGCGTTAAATCTTATGAACGGAACATTGGCTGGTTCAGCAGCGTTACTTATTGCAAGTGCTTCATTAGCCGTATTGGCTCCAGTGCTTAGTATATTAGGAGCTATGAGTTGGAAAGCAATTGCTAAAGGCTTAATTTCCTTAGCAGGTGCATTTACAATTATAGGTGTGGCAGGAGCTGTATTATCACCGATAGTTCCAAGTATTCTGGCGTTAGCAGGAGCATTCACACTTATAGGCGTAGGCATTGCTGCGACAGGAGCAGGCTTATTAGCGGCTGGGCTTGGATTACAGGCACTTGCTGTTGGACTTACTGCAATAGCTGCGGCTGGAACAGCAGGAGCGACAGCACTTGTAGCGGCATTGGCAGTCATTATTACAGGCGTGGCAGATTTGATTCCGGCAGTATTGGTGAAATTGGCAGAAGGAATTGCTGAGTTCTGTGTTGCATTAGCAGGGGCATCATCACAAATTTTAGAGTCGCTCGTCGTTATTATTATGGCTTGTCTGTCGGCGATATCAAATGTGGTACCTCAATTGGTTGAAGTTCTTGTAACATTATTGGTCACGACTCTTCAAACTTTGGCTGAGCATACACCAGTAATTGTACAGGCTGTGTTCGATATTCTGATCGCATGTCTACAGGGAATTGCAGATAATATTGGAATGGTTGTTCAAACTGCTATAGATATTGTGCTGAATTTCATTGATGGAATAGCTCAAAAATTACCGGATGTTATTCAGTCTGGTGTTAATTTATTATTGAGTTTCATAGAAGGAATTATTAGTGCTATTGATAATAACTCCGAGCGATTGGCAAATGATATAAGAAATTTGTTTAAAGCATTGATTCGTGCAGCGGTTCTTGTTCTTACTGGTGGAGTTGTTGATATTAAAGAAATAGGTTCAAAAATAATGGATTCTGGATTGATTCAGGGTATCAAAGATAAATTATCGCATTTAAAAGAGACTTTTCAAAGCTTGTTATCAGATGCCAAACAGGTTATTTATGATAAAATAGATGACTTTAAAGATGTGGGAAAGCATATTATAGGTGGACTTATAAATGGTATCACGGATAAAGCTTCTGATTTAGCTGACTCAGCAATTAACGCAGCAAAGAGTGCTGTGAATGGAGTAAAGAATTTCCTTGGTATTCATTCACCATCGAGGGTATTTGCTGAAATCGGTAGGTATGCTGACGAAGGCTTTGTCAATGGTGTAAAAGCTTATGCCGGAAAAGTATCTGACGCTACTGTTGATATGGGAAAAGGTGCTGTTGGAGCAATGTCTGACACACTTTCAACTATTGCAGATTTGGTTGGTTCAGATATAGACGCAGAGCCTACTATAAGACCGGTAATGGATCTGTCAAATATTCAAAATGGTGCTAATCAGCTATTTAGTATGATGAAGGGTGTTAATGGGTATTCGTTATCCGGTTCATTAGACATTGCCAATAGAACCGGCAGTCGTATTAATGAAGTAAAAAGTAAAGCAACTGATAACTCCAGTGTGTTAGATAAGATTTCGGATGCTGTTGGAAACTTCAACGGAGGAAATTCATTTGAAAATACATTCAATATCACAGGAAGTAATCCTAAAGAAATTGCAGAGGAAGTATCAAACATTATTCAGAGACAAGTTGAAAGGAGGGATGCTTCATGGGCGTAATTATTTACAATGGCATTTCGTCAGAAGAATTCGCTATCCAAGTGGAGCACCCACCTGGATATGAAACTCCGGAAAAGGACTATGAAATTACACATATTCCTGGAAGAAACGGAGATATTTACGTCGATAAAGGGTCATATAAGAACGTATCAAGAAGTTATGATATAGCTATTGGTGCTGAAAATAAGGATTTTACAATTATGGCAAATTTTATTTCGGAGTGGCTTAATTCCGCATCTGGATATGCTAAGTTGGAAGATTCATATGAGCCGGAATATTATCGACTTGCTGCTTATAATAGTGGCGGAACAATTGAAAACATATTACAGCACGCTGGGCGTATTACAGTCGCATTTGATTGTAAACCTCAGCGTTTTCTTAAATCTGGAGATATTCCAGTAATTGTTAGAACAACGAGCAAATTAAGAAATCCCACAGGATTCAAATCGCTTCCTATTATAAAAGTGAACGGTTCTGGAAAGGGCAATCTGAGAATTGGCGACTATGTTATCACTATTTCGAACATTAGCTCGTATCTGACTATTGATAGCGAATTACAGGATGCTTATAAAGGTACTACAAATTGCAATTCACTTGTAACGTTGAGCAACGGATTTCCGAAGCTTATAAAAGGCGAAAACGAAATTTCTTTTTCTGGTGGAATAACAAGTGTGGAGGTGATACCTAAATGGTGGACACTATGATTACTCTTCATGAGTCTACAGAAATGTCATTCACAACGAATGGATTAGGTGCATTAAGTGATGCCATTACTTGCGAAGTTACTGAAGAAAGAAATGGTGAGTTCGAACTTGAAATGGAATATCCTGTCACAGGTATCAGATATAAGGAATTACAGCTTAGGCGTATCATTATGGCAAAGCCAAATCCTTATTCTGACCCACAACCATTCCGAATCTATGCAATCACAAAGCCAATTAATGGAATTGTTACAATAAATGCAGAACATATAAGTTACGATATGTCTGGATACCCAGTATCAGCATTTGCAGCCGACACAGTTCAAAATGCATTTATTAATATGAAATCCGCATCAGCTGTTGATTGTCCGTTTTCATTTTCAACGGACAAAATTACAACTGCAAATATGACAGTTCTCAAACCATCGAGTATGCGTTCACTTCTTGGAGGAGTTGATGGTTCAATTCTTGATGTATACGGAGGAGAGTATGAATTCGATAAGTTCAACGTAAAGCTTTGGAATAAAAGAGGTGCTGATAGAGGTGTTAGCATTAGATATGGTAAGAATCTCACTGATTTGAAACAGGAAGAGAATTGTAGTTCTGTCTATACTGGTGTTTATCCGTTTTGGTATTCAGAGCAGGAAGGTCTTATACAGTTGAATGAAAAGATTGTGAAAGCATCTGGTACATATAACTTTACAAGGATTTATCCACTTGATTTATCACAGGAGTGGCAAGAAAAACCAACTCAGGAACAACTTAGAACAAGAGCTAATTATTATATGAAAGCAAATAATATAGGAGTACCAGTTGTATCATTAACAGTATCATTTGTACAGTTATCACAATCTTCTGAGTATGCTAAATATGCTCTTTTGGAAGATGTACATCTTTGTGATACTGTAAGCGTTGAGTTTCCAGAGTTAAATGTTAGTGCCACAGCAAAGTGTATAAAAACTATATATGATGTCATAAGTAATAAGTACGTGTCGATTGAACTCGGTGAATCAAGAACAAATCTTGCGTCAACTATTTCTGACCAAAAACAGGCAATCTCTGACACCATTACCAAAACATTTATGCAGCAAGCTATTGAGAATGCTACGCAGTTGATTAGTGGAGGTCTTGGTGGTTATGTGATTATGCACAGCAGCACTGGTGCAAAATATCCAGATGAAATTCTTATTATGGATACAGATGATATTGCTACCGCAAAGAAGGTATGGCGTTGGAATAAAGGTGGATTGGGATATTCTTCAACAGGATATAATGGTCCATTCGCTTTAGCTATGACACAGGATGGTCAGATTGTAGCAGATTTTGTTAAAACTGGTACGATGAGTGCAAATCGCATAAATGGTGGCACTTTAATTCTTGGTGGAAGAAACAATTCAAATGGTACAGCACTTATAAAAGATGCAGATGGAAAAGTTCTTATTCGACTTGATAGGGACGGAATAACATTGTCAGAAGATGTTCAGATTTCTTATGAAAATATTTCAGACACTCCGTCTATTCCAACAAAAGTATCAGAACTTACGAACGATAGTAAATATACAACTATGTCGGCTGTTGAAGATAAAGGGTATCAGACAAAGGCTAATGTGACCAAAATCACTAAGGATACAGTTACAACAACATATGTAAACGCTTTAAATATAACTGCTAAACAGGTTAATTGTAAATCCGGTAGTAAAGAAGCCAATATTAATGCTGGGGCGTCTCATTATAAGTATGCCGATAAGTACATAGGAGAAATAGGTACGAATAGTTGGACTGGAAATGACAATCGTAGAGGTCTTGTGTTCGACTTAGATGAAGATGGCGATTATATGACATGGGCTGCACAGCCTAAAAGTGGTCAAAGTTATTTAGTTAAACTTTTATATGAAAGAAATGGCTATAATTCAAATGATACAACCTATGATGCCGATACTATAAATTTAGGATGTAATGTCGATATGCATTACTATAAACTTAAGAATGTATCTTGGGAAAATGGTGGTGGAATAACCGGAACTATGAATTTTGTACAGATTGATTCTATGAATAGCGATGGAACCGCTGCTAGATGGCGTAGTGGACACGCATATCTCAAATTTGAACGAGGCGTTCTTATTGGTGCAGGTTGGAATGATTATTAGGAGGTTTTATGGAAGAAAATACTACAGAATTGAAAGATAAGAACCTCGTATTAATCGAGGCAGATAATGAAGTATCTAAGCCAGATAAAAGTGAAGACATTACACAAGATACTTCTGAACAAGAACAGCTTCGTTCTGATGTGGAATTTTTGTCAATGATGACTGGCGTTGATTTAGGAGGTGATTAAGAATGGGTGTATATACACCAGACTCAAATAGAGTTGTACATTATACATATGCCGATATGACAGCTCGGCAGATTGTACGTCCGGTTCATCTTGTGCAGTATGATCAGGGATTACCGATTATTGCGGTAAAATTATATAATGACGGACTCGAATATACGATACCTACGAATGCAACTGTTAATATCAGATGTGGTAAGGTTGACGGTAACTTTTTATATAACCCAGCATTAGGATGGGATTCTGCTATGCATACGGTTTACTTTGAAGTTACAAAACAGATGACCGCACTGGCAGGAGAAATAAATCCTATTGTGGAGATTGAGTTAAACAACAAGATTGTATCCAGTGGGGCTATCGCCGTGCAGATCGATTTCAACCCTGTACAGGAACAGAGCATAAGGTCAACGACAGAATACCTTACTGCTAAGCAATATGCAGAACAGGCAGTTGATGCAGCAGCAAAAGCAGCAAGCTCTGCAAGCCAGGCATCTGGATATGCTAGCACAGCAAATTCAAGAGCAAACGCAGCGGCATCATCGGCTTCAGGTGCGGCTAGCTCTGCAAGTGCAGCTAGTACGAGTGCAGCGAATGCGAAAAGCTATGCTGATTCAGCCGCTTCATCGAAGAATGCAGCATCATCATCAGCTTCAAATGCATCAACATCTGCAACAAATGCCGAGAAGTCTGAAACAGCGGCAGCAAATTCAGCATCTTTAGCACAAGCAGCATATGAAGAAATTCTTGGAGCAGATGTCGGAAAATTTGGTTCACAGCTTGCTAATGAACATTCCGTATTACAGCCAATTTATGACTCATCAGGACAGAACATCTGCGATTCAAGCGGTAATGAAATACAGGGACGTATAGTATTTGCTGATGAGAGCGAAGTTGTATCATTACGACAGCAGGTATCTCATTTAGATACTTTTATAAGAAGCGTTATCAGTAGATTGGGATATGTAACAGACCATGCACTGTTAGACAGTGATTACAAAGGGCTTTAGAAAAATCTAAGGCTCTTTTTATTTTAAGGAGGATTAATAAAAATGCCTAAAGTAACGGATTATTCCGCAGCAACCAGATTTGATAGTGGAGACGTAATTATTAAAGATGGTACTGGCGGAACAAAGAAAATGACAGCAGCAAATGCAGCAGTAGAATTTGCTGGACTTGTATCGGCGATTAATCATCGCAATGTATATAGAGGAAAGAACCTTGGCTCATCGGTTACAGCAGCCCAAAAGGCAGCTATTCAAAATGGAACTTTTGACGACCTGTTTATCGGGGATTACTGGGTAATTGGCGGTGTGACCTGGGTTATTGCAGATATGGACTATTTCCTTAGATGTGGTGATACAGATTTCACAAAGCATCACCTTGTTATTGTTCCGGCATCATCACTTTATAATGGTCAGATGAATGCGACTAATACAACAGAGGGTGGATATGTAGGCTCTGTAATGTATAAAACAGGATTGGATAATGCAAAAGCGAAATTTAAAGCTGCATTTGGAGATATGCTCCTTACGCATAGAACTTATCTTGTAAATGCAGTTGCAAATGGAAAGCCGTCCGGAGGAGCATGGCTCGATGAGACAGTTGCACTTATGTCAGAGGTTATGGTATATGGAACATCTTATTTCGAGCCAGCAAATGACGGAACAACAATTTCTACAAAATACAGCGTTTGCAATTCACAGCTGGCACTTATGCAGCTTAACACAAGAATGATCAAGACAAGAGAAACTTATTGGCTACAGAACATCGTTTCTTCGACTGATTTCGCTCTTGTGTACCACCATGGCTATCCGGCATCCAGCCACGCTTCTAGCTCTCTTGGGGTTCGTCCGTATGGAATCATTGGTTAAGTAAAAATCTCCGCCCCTTGTGGGCGGGGTAATCTATATGAAAGGATAAGTATATGGAAGATTTAATTTATACTATGGTATTGTCTGATGGCACTACTATTGAAAACCTTAGAAAAAATGGTGATAACTATATTTCAGCATCTAAACTTACAGCAGATATGTTTGAGGGAAAATTATCAGAGGTAACAGTAAAAACTCCTGAAGATGAAGTGGTTATGGAAAATATGGATCTTGTCCAGATTACTGAAATGGATGGAGAATACTGGTTTGTATTACGTCAGTTCTCAGCTATGGAACTGGCTATGGCTAAAATGTCTTCTAATATTGATTTCTTAGCTATGATGCAGGATGTAGAACTGTAAATTAGAAAGAGAGGAATAACAATATGGAACATAGTAAAAACTTTAAAAAGGTTAAAGACTATTATGATGATAAGCTCTGGGATGAGCGTAGAGTACGCTTAGCAGTTGGTCGTTGGATTACCGCAGAAGAGTATAAGGAAATTACAGGGAAAGATTACGAGTAATGAGTGTTTTAGTTAGTGATCGTACAGAATCGAAATTTGAAGCTATCGCATTTTCGATTGAATTACATGATATGCTGATAGATTTTATGCAACATGGATTCGGTGTTAAAAGCGTAGATGATTATGCAAGACTTCGCTATGCATATGGGAAAGATGATAGAGAGAACTTTTCTAAGTATCGGTTTATGATGCAAAATTTTAAAAACAGAGTAGATCAACTAGCAGCACTAATTATGAGTAATGTCCTGGCAGCCAACACGATTTATCCAACGAATCTTCACGAGTGTGAAATGAGAAGAGATTATCAAAACACTGCTATAGTCAATTGTGAGCAGCTTCATTAGCCGCATAAAAAGGAGGAATTATGGAACCTTGGTTTCAAATCATAATTACAATTTTCAGTTCGGTACTTGCGTCTTCTGGATTATGGGCGTATTTATCAAAACGAACAGAAAACAAAGATGTAAAGACAGAGATGCTTATTGGATTAGCACATGATAGGATTATGTATCTTGGTATGTCGTACATTGAGAGAGGATATATTACTCAGGATGAATATGAAAATTTGAAAGTATATCTTTTTGAACCATATGAAAAATTGGGAGGTAACGGTTCTGCTAAAAGAACTATGCAGGAGGTCGATAAACTTCCAATACATAAATTTATTCAAAATAAGGAGGACGAACATGATGAAACTTAATGACAAGACTTACGACACATTGAAATGGATTGCAATGTATTTGCTTCCAGCAGCTGGTACTTTATATTTTGCTCTTGCAAGCATTTGGGGACTTCCATATGGTGAGCAGGTTGTTGGTACAATTACAGCTGTTGACACATTCCTTGGAGTTATTCTTGGAATTAGCACAGCACAGTATAACAAGGCTAATAAAACGGAGTAGTATCAGTATTTGTTAAGGGGGCGTGCGAATAGCATTCCCTCTTAATTTTTCCGTACGTAGGTTACTGGTAAAAAGATTATGATTACCTCAAGACTGGAGGTGATTGTATGAAAGATAAACTTTTATTATCTATAAAGGAGACATCAGATTTATTTGGTATAGGTCAGCACCGATTAAGGGATATAATCCGTGAAGATTATGATTATAAATATCATTTAATGGTTGGTCGTGTTATAAAGATAAAAAGACAATCATTTGAAGAATTTATAAGCAAAGTAGAGCATATATAAAATATCGACAAGGTGCCTTGGATGTGATATTATTATTTAGTATTCATTCGAGGCACTTTTTAATGGAGGGCTGAGAATATGGCAAATAAAACTAAATCTGAAAAAAACAAACCGAAAAGAAAAACGTTGAGGGCTGACGAATACTATAACTCAAAAACGAAAAGGTATGAGTATCATTATAAAGATGCTCTTGGAAAGGAAAGAGTGGTAAGCTCATATAGACTCGAACCTACGGATCAATTACCAAAAGGTAAGCGTTCGGGGAAAAGTTTACGTGAAAAGGAGGCAGAATTAAAAGTACAGTTAGAAAATAATATCGACATGGACGGAGCTAAACTCACATTATTAGAAGTAATAGATAGATATCTTAAACACTTATATAATAGGAAAGAACTAACTCATAATACTAAGGTTGGATATAACACAACCATAAAAACATTAGCACAGTACAAACTTGGTCACATGGAAATAGGTAAAATCAAACCAGAGCATTGTGAAGAATGGCTTTCAGATATGAAGAAAAAGCATAGAGGCTCAAGTATTCAGACTCAAATTAGTCTTATAAAAAGATCATTTGAATATGCAATCGATTATGATTACATAGTAAAAAATCCTTTCAGACGTATTACTACTGATAAGAGTGATAGTAAGAAAATGGAAGCAATATCAATTCGGGATATGCAGCGATTCCTTGAATTTTGTTCAAAGGATGCTCATAGTGCTCATTGCTATGACATGATATATGTGCTGTTTTGGACTGGTTTAAGGGTATCAGAGTTATGCGGTCTAACACTTGATAATATAGATATGGAAAATCATTTAATTCGAGTAGAAAAACAACTGCAATGTATCAATCATACGCATGTTGTCTTACCGACGAAAACCATAAATGGAACAAGGTATGTTCCTATGACTGATGGTGTATATGAATGCTTTCGGAGAATATTGAAAAATCGTTATATTATGGGGGATATTGAACCAGTGTGCTATGATGAAAAAGGCAAAGCATATGAAGGATTTGTATTTCTGGCAACAAGAAGCAGAAAGACAATCGTTAGATCACATGTCGAAGAATACTTGCAAAACTGTATCAAGAGATTCAACAATGCAAATTCTGATAATCCTATACGGAAATTTGAGCCGCATATATGTCGCCATACATTCGCTACGAATATGCAGGGATTACCACCAAAAACATTACAGTATATATTAGGACATGGAAACATAGTTACAACTATGAATAACTATGTAAGTGCGAAACCAAGTGAGCAGCAACTTGTAGAGATTAACTTGCTTGCAGCATCAATAAATACTAATTAGTATAAAAAATCACGTACTAATTATTTACTAAATATATGCTGGTATGAGATGTAATTAAATATAATAAAGAGTAATGAAATGGAATGACTCCAAAAGCTGTAAGTGGCTTAATTACTCAAAGAATGAAGTAATGAATGGAGATGATAATTAATGATAGCTATAATCGATTATGACGCGGGCAATTTAAAGAGTGTAGAAAAGGCATTAAAGTATTTAGGTCAGGATGTTATTGTATCAAGAGATTCGAGTGAGATACTTCAGGCTGATAAGGTTATTCTTCCGGGCGTAGGTTCGTTTGGAGATGCAATGAATAATCTTGACCATTTTAATCTTGTTGATACAATAAAAAAAGTAGCCGAAAAGGATACGCCATTTTTAGGAATCTGTCTTGGATTACAGCTTTTATTTGAAAAGAGTGATGAGACACCGGGAGCAGAGGGACTTGGAATTCTTAAAGGAGAGATATTAAGAATTCCACCAAAGGAAGGATTGAAGATTCCTCATATGGGATGGAATTCACTTAATATAAAGCCACAGGCAAGATTGTTTGACGGAATTTCTAATAACTCTTACGTTTATTTTGTACATTCATATTATCTTAAAGCTGAGGATGAAAATATAGTTGCAGCTTCAACTGAATATTCAACACATATTCATGCTTCTGTTGAATCAGGAAATATATTTGCATGTCAGTTTCATCCTGAAAAGAGCAGTGATGTTGGTTTGAGAATTTTGAAGAACTTTGCTTCATTATAATATTAGTAATTATATTGATTGGAGATATAATATATGTTTACAAAGAGAATTATTCCATGTCTGGATTGTAAAAACGGAAGAGTTGTAAAGGGAACTAATTTTGTGGATCTGCGTGATGCAGGAGACCCGGTTGAAGTTGCCCAGATGTATGATAAATCAGGAGCTGATGAACTTGTATTTCTTGATATCACAGCTTCAAGTGACGGAAGAAGTACAACTGTAGATTTGGTAAGAAAGGTTGCTGAAAAGGTATTTATTCCATTTACAGTTGGTGGTGGAATAAGAAGTGTTGATGACTTTAAGGTGCTTTTGAGAGAAGGTGCAGATAAGATTTCAATTAATTCGGCAGCTATTATGAATCCGACACTTATAAGTGAAGCAGCAGACAAGTTTGGAAGCCAGTGTGTTGTGGTTGCAATAGATGCTAAAAAACGCGATAATGGCAGTGGATGGAGTATTTATAAAAACGGTGGCCGTGTTGATATGAATATTGATGCGGTTGAGTGGGCAATGAAAGCTGAAAAGCTTGGTGCCGGTGAGATACTTCTGACAAGTATGGATTGTGATGGAACTAAGGCTGGATATGATATTGAGCTTACAAGAACAATTGCAGAAAATGTATCCATTCCCGTAATTGCCTCAGGCGGAGCAGGTAGTATGGAACATTTTTATGATGCTTTTACTGAAGGAAAAGCAGATGCAGCTTTGGCAGCGTCATTGTTCCATTATAAAGAAATGGAAATAATGGATTTAAAGAAATATCTTGCAAATAGAGATATTCCTATGCGTTTATAGAGGTGTATAAAATATGTCAATGATTAATAATGACTGGCTTGATGCAATAAGCCCGGAATTTTCAAAGGATTATTACAAAAAATTATATACATTTGTAAAGGATGAATATAGTAAAACAATTATATATCCGCCTGCAGAAGATATATTTAATGCATTTCATTTTACACCTTTAAGTAAAGTGAAAGTGCTGCTTCTTGGACAGGATCCATACCATAATGAAAATCAGGCACATGGGTTAAGTTTTTCTGTACTTCCATCACAGCATGATATTCCACCATCATTGCAGAATATATATAAAGAACTGCATGAGGACTGTGGATGTTATATTCCTAATAACGGATATTTGAAAAAGTGGGCAGACCAGGGCGTTTTGCTATTAAATACTGTACTTACAGTACGTGCACATCAGGCCAATTCGCATCAGGGAAGAGGTTGGGAAAATTTTACAGATGCAGTTATTCAGGCTGTTAATGCACAGGACAGACCTATTGTATACATGCTCTGGGGAAGACCGGCACAAAGTAAAATCCCAATGCTTACTAATCCAAAGCATCTTATACTTACAGCCCCTCATCCAAGTCCGCTCTCAGCATACAGAGGCTTTTTTGGCTGTAAACATTTCAGCAAAGCTAATGAATTTTTGAAAGCAAATGGAGCAGAGCCGATTGACTGGCAGATAGAAAATATATAGAAATACGTAATAAAATCCCCCAGGTATCATCAGACACCCGGGGGATTTTTTGAGCGAATTAAACACTCAATATTAGGAGAACAATAATATGAATGAAAACTAGAAAGTTTTATTCATCTGAATCTAATTCGCTGTCTGCTAATGCACCAACAGAAGATACAATTACAACTGTGGCGATAATTGAAACAGCAACTCCAATGATTGGACCAATAAATAACATAAACATTGAATAATCAATCCCCTTTACTAAATAACATAAAGCTACGTTTTAAAAACTAATCTAATAATAACACTACTTAGATTCTTTTGCAAGATTTTTATTTGCGGTTGCGAGCATAAGCTTGATTCTGTTAAGCTGGTTGACTTCTGAAGCACCCGGGTCGTAGTCAACTGCAATGATATTTGACTCAGGGAAAGCAGCACGAAGCTCTTTAATTACGCCCTTACCAACAATATGGTTAGGAAGACATGCAAATGGCTGACAGCATACAATGTTTCCTGCACCATTATGTATAAGTTCAATCATTTCGCCTGTAAGCAGCCATCCTTCACCGGTCTGGTTGCCGAGTGAAACAAGGTCTTTTGCAAGAGCAGCTGTTTCTTGGATACTTGATGGAGCAGTAAAACGCTTGCTTTCTTTTAATGCTTTTGTAGAGCTCTTTCTGAACCATTCAAGAATTTTAATAACTGAATTGTTCAAAAATGCTGATTTCTTTGAAGCACCGAGGTAATCACGCTTGAAGTTTGCATTTTCGGCACAGTAAAGCAGGAATCCCATAAGGTCAGGAACAACAGCTTCAGCACCTTCACTTTCAAGCAGGTCTACAATGTAATTGTTGGCAGAAGGAAGGAATTTTACAAGGATTTCTCCTACAACACCAACTCTAGGTTTCTTAATATCAAGAAGTTCAATATTATCGAAATCTTTTATTATTGCACGGACGTTTTTATTGTATTCACGCATAGAAACTTTAGGCTGTGTCAGCTGTTTAATTAATACTTTTTTCCATTTCTCATGGAGAGCATTGACAGAACCTGGCACTTTCTCATATGGACGTGTTCTGTATACAACATTCATAAATACATCACCATAAACAATAGCCATCATTGCTTTTTTGAGCATTTTCAGGTCGTATTTAAAACCTGAGTTGACTTCAAGCCCCTGTGCACTGAGTGATATTACAGGAATATAAGATAATCCAGCTTTTGAAAGTGCTCGTCTGATGAAACCGATATAGTTTGATGCACGGCATCCGCCGCCTGTCTGTGTGATGATAATAGCTGTCTTGCTTAAATCATATTTACCTGAGAGAACAGCATTCATAATCTGTCCGACTACCATAAGAGAAGGGTAGCATGCATCATTATTTACATATTTAAGTCCCATATCAACTGATGACTTATTGTCATTGTCAAGAACTTCAAAATTATATCCGCATGATGAGAGTGCAGGACCAAGCAGGTCAAAATGGATTGGTGACATCTGAGGGCAGAGAATAGTATAATTCTTTCTCATTTCAGGTGTGAATTCTACTCTGCTAAATGCAGCACTTTCAATCTTTCTCTGGTAATGTTTCTTTTCACGTACCTTTAAAGCTGCGATGAGTGAACGTACACGGATTCTTGCAGCACCAAGGTTATTAACTTCGTCAATTTTAAGTACAGTATATATTTTACCGGCCTTTGTAAGGATATCATTTACTGCATCTGTTGTAACAGCATCAAGACCGCATCCGAAAGAATTAAGCTGGATAAGATCAAGGTTATCTTTTGTCTTAACATAGCTTGCAGCTGCATAAAGTCTTGAGTGGTACATCCACTGGTCCATAACGATGAGAGGACGGTCAACTTTACCAAGATGCGAGACTGAATCCTCTGTTAAAACAGCAATGCCATATGAATTGATAAGTTCAGGAATACCATGGTTGATTTCAGGGTCAACGTGATATGGACGACCGGCAAGGACGATACCGCGTTGACCGGTTTCATCAAGGTATTTGATAACTTCTTCACCTTTTTTATGTATGTCTTCCTTTGACTGCATAAGTTCATTCCATGCATCTTTAACAGCTGCTTTTACCTGTGATGACGGAATGTTATTGAATTCTTCAGAAAGACGTTTTTCAAGAATTTCAACATTTTCAAAAGAGAGGAATGGATTTCTGAAATCAATATTTTCAGTTTTTAATTCTTCTACATTATTTTTAATGTTTTCAGCATAAGATGTTACAATCGGACAGTTATAATGATTGTTTGTTTTTTCAATTTCTTTGTGTTCATAAGGAACGCATGGGTAGAAGATAAACTTAACACCCTGTTTAATAAGCCATGTTACATGTCCGTGTGCAAGTTTTGCCGGATAACATTCTGATTCTGATGGTATCGACTCAATACCGAGTTCATAAATCTTTCTGCTTGACTGTGGTGAAAGAACGACGCGATATCCTAATTTTGTAAAAAATGTATACCAGAAAGGATAATTTTCATACATGTTAAGCACACGAGGGATGCCGACAGTTCCCCGCGTTGCAGCATCTTCTGCAAGTGGTTCATAATCAAAAAGTCTGTGAAGCTTGTACTCAAAAAGATTTGGCATTTTTTCAGTTGTTTTTTCTTTTCCAAGTCCGCGTTCACAGCGGTTTCCTGTAATGAAACGTCTTCCGCCAGAGAATTTATTAATTGTAAGGTAGCAGTTGTTAGTACATCCCTTACAACGTGTCATTGTTGTGCTGTATGTAAGCTCGTTAATTTTGTCTATAGAAAGCATTGTAGATTCTGAAATTCCGTCATAACGTTCTCTGGCTATTAATGCGGCACCAAATGCACCCATTATACCTGCAATGTCAGGACGGACTGCCTTTACGCCTGTGATTTTTTCAAAGCTTCTAAGGACAGCATCATTGTAGAATGTACCACCCTGAACAACGATATGTTTTCCAAGGTCACCCGGATCAGAAATTTTGATAACTTTGTAAAGTGCATTTTTGATAACAGAGTATGCAAGTCCGGCAGAAATATCAGCAACTTCTGCACCTTCTTTCTGAGCCTGTTTAACTTTTGAGTTCATGAATACAGTACATCTTGTACCGAGGTCAATAGGATGTTTTGCAAAAAGAGCTTCTTTTGCAAAGTCCTGAACAGAGTAATTAAGTGATTTGGCAAATGTCTCAATGAATGAACCACATCCTGACGAACATGCCTCATTTAACTGTACTGAATCAACAGTCTGGTTTTTAATCTTGATACATTTCATATCCTGACCGCCGATATCAATGATACAGTCTACTTCAGGGTCAAAAAATGCGGCAGCGTAGAAATGTGATACTGTCTCAACTTCGCCGTCATCAAGCATAAGTGCTGATTTTATGAGAGCTTCGCCGTATCCTGTAGAACATGACTGTACAATCTTGGCATCTTTAGGGAGCTTTGTATAAATGTCTTTGATGGCACGTATTGTTGTGGCAAGCGGAGAACCATTGTTACTGCTGTAAAATGAGTAGAGGAGTTTACCGTCTTCGCCTACGAGTGCAACTTTTGTGGTTGTAGAACCGGCATCAATACCAAGATAACAGTTGCCACTGTATGATGCGAGGTCAGCAGTAGGAACTTTTGCTTTATTATGTCTTTCTGTAAATGAAGAATAAGCTTCTTTATTTTCAAATAAAGGCTCCATACGTTCAACTTCAAAGTCAAGTTTAATCTTGCCCTGAAGACGTTTTATAATGTCTGAAACATCAACACATATATCTTCTTTGTAATTCATTGCAGAACCGATTGCTGCAAAAAGATGAGAATGTTCTGGGGCAATAATCTGGTCAGGACCAAGATTTAATGTACGTATAAAAGCTTCTCTTAACTCTGATAAGAAGTGAAGAGGACCACCTAAAAATGCAACATTGCCACGGATTGGCTTACCACATGCAAGACCTGATATGGTCTGATTAACAACAGCCTGAAAAATAGAAGCTGACAAATCTTCTTTTGTTGCACCTTCGTTGATAAGAGGCTGGATGTCTGATTTTGCGAAAACTCCACATCTTGCAGCGATAGGATATATAGATTTGTAATTCTTTGCATATTCATTAAGGCCTGAGGCATCAGTCTGTAAAAGAGTAGCCATCTGGTCAATAAAAGAACCTGTACCGCCGGCACAGATACCATTCATACGCTGGTCAACACCATTAGTGAAATAGATAATCTTGGCATCTTCTCCACCAAGTTCTATTGCAACATCGCACTGCGGAGCTTCAGCCTGAAGAGCAGTGGAAACGGCAACAACTTCCTGCGTAAAAGGAACTTCAAGATGTTTGGCAAGAGTGAGACCGCCTGAACCTGTAATTACAGGGTGGCAGTTAAAATTACCAACAGAAGCTACAGCTTTTTCAAGAAGCGACTGTAATGTTTCCTGTATATTGGCAAAATGACGTTCATAGTCTGAAAAAATCACTGTATTGTTGTCATCAATAAGGGCAATTTTAACGGTGGTTGAACCTATATCAATTCCAAGTTTATATGAATTCATAAAAATATCAGGCAAAAAGTGCCTGCCTCCTTAATTATAATTTGTCGAATAATGCGATTCGTTTCATTATATTATGAAAAAAAATAAATTTCAACATTATAACCTTATTTTATTGATTTTACATATTATGGCAATACAAAATTTTAGAGTTTTAATATATTTTTTATAAAAGAACAGTGATGATTCGTTGACAAAAACAGTTTATATATTTATACTAAATTTAATTAGCACAAAGGCGTTGAAAGGGGCTTGTTTAAAGTATGAAATTCTTTGATAAGTTAGAACGTAGATTTGGTAAATATGCCATACCAAATCTTATGTATTATATTATAGGTATATATCTTGTAGGGTTTGTTATAGAATTATTCGCACCTGATGTATATACTTATTATCTTAGTCTTGATGTGGCAAAGGTACTGCATGGTCAGGTATGGAGATTGGTTACGTTTATTTTGCAGCCACCGTCAAGCAGCATTATTTTTATGGTATTTACATTATATTTTTATTATGTAATCGGAACCGTACTTGAGAGAATATGGGGTTCATTTAAGTTTAATGTCTATTATTTCAGCGGAGTAATCCTGCATATTATTGCAGCATTTGTTATTTACATTATATTTGGCTGGTCATTTAACATGTCAACATATTATATTAATCTTGCACTGTTTCTAGCATTTGCGGTCGAACAGGCAGATACGGAAGTTCTTCTGTTTTTTGTACTTCCTATAAAGATGAAGTGGCTTGGATGGCTTGATGGAATTATATTTGCAATAACGATTATTGGCGGATATCTTACACCTGTAATGCCTAAGGCTATATGGAGAGGATTTTATAATGCAGGACTTCTTGCCGGTAATTCATATACATGTTATGTAATGGCAACATGTGCATTAATCTCAATGCTTAATTTTATTATTTTCTTTTTTGCTACAAGAAAGGTACCTGGCAGGACATATACACAGAAGAATTATCGTAAAGCTGAGAAAAGAGCTGATAAGGCAAGAAAAAATACGGGAAGTTTCAACGAGAGATTTTATAATGCGAACTCTGAAAAAAGCACATGGGATAGTGCCAATAAACCGTATATTAATCCGAGAGGTACAAAGCACAGATGTGCTGTCTGTAACAGGACAGAGCTGGATGGCGATAATCTTACATTCAGATTCTGCACAAAATGTGCAGGCAATCTTGAATATTGTCAGGATCATCTGTATACACATATACATGTTACAGGTGATAATAACAATCAGAATACACAAAAAAATTAAAAAATGTTTTGAAAGAACGGCATAAATATGTTAGTATCAATATAGTACTGAAAAAACAGTATTTTTTCTTATTGCTATTATAAAAGATTTATGCAATAATCTGTATTTGTGTTTAGTATGAGATAAAATTAATTGAATTAAAGTTTATTTTGGAGGTCAGAATGAAAAAAACTAAAATAATTTGTACAATGGGTCCTAATACTAATGACAGAGAACTCATCAAAAGTCTTGCTCTTGCAGGAATGGATGTTGCAAGATTTAACTTCTCTCATGGTGATCATGAAGAGCAGGCAGGACGTTTCGCATTAGTTAAGAGTGTAAGAGAAGAACTCAATATTCCTATTGCTACATTGCTTGATACAAAGGGACCTGAAATAAGAACAGGTGACCTCAAGGACGATAAGAAAGTAACACTTAAAGAAAATCAGAAGTTTACACTTACAACAAGAGACGTACTTGGTGATGAGACAATCGGAAGAATCACATATGCAGGTCTTCCACAGGATGTTTCAAAGGGAAATACAATTCTTATTGATGATGGTCTTATTGAACTTCGTGTAAATAATGTTATAGATGGCACTGATATTGAATGTACAGTAGTAAATGGCGGCGAGCTTGGTTCAAGAAAAGGTGTTAATGTTCCTAATGTAAGTATCCGTCTCCCGGGTATCACAGATAAGGATAAGGATGATATTTTATTTGGTATTGAACAGGGATTTGATTTTATTGCAGCTTCATTTGTAAGAAATGCAGCTTGTATTCAGGAAATCAAGGAACTTCTCTGGTCTCATAATGCAGATATTCCTGTAATTGCTAAGATTGAGAATGCAGAAGGCATTAAGAATCTTGATGAGATTATCAGAGTTGCTGATGGTATCATGGTTGCCCGTGGTGATATGGGTGTTGAAATTCCTGCTGAGCAGGTTCCTCATATCCAGAAGGAAATTATCAAAAAATGTAATGCAGCATATAAGACAGTTATCACAGCTACACAGATGCTTGATTCAATGATTCGTAATCCACGTCCTACAAGAGCTGAGGTTACTGATGTTGCCAATGCTATTTATGATGGTACAGACGTTGTTATGCTTTCAGGTGAGACAGCTAATGGTAAGTATCCTCTTGAAGCATTAAAGATGATGGTTAAGATTGCTGAGACTACAGAGCAGGATTTACCTAAGAAGTATGCAGATTATGCTAAGCTTCATACAAAGAGAGGAGTATCAAGTGCTGTTACTAATGCAACTGTACAGACAGCAGAAAACTTAAATGCAAAAGCAATTGTATGCCCTACAATTTCAGGATTTACAGCAAGACTTGCATCTAAGCTCAAGCCGGATACACAGATTGTTGGATGTTCACCATATGATTCTGTTCTTAGAAAAATGCAGATTTATTGGGGTGTAAAACCTGTTAAAACTGCTATTGAGACTTCTACAGATAAGATTATTGAGCATGCACTTGTCACAGCAGAGAATGCTGGATATATTGGCGAGGGAGATGTTGTCATTGTATCTGCCGGTATAGCAACAAACTCTTCTCCAACATCAAAGAGAGGTCTCACAAATACAATGCGTGTTGTAACAATCTAATTGTTACATCATGAGCATATGTCGTGATGACATTTATGAAAAGTAAATTTTTAAAAATATTTATATGGATTCCTGCTGTTATTTGTGCGGTTATGATATTCGGATTTTCGGGACAGAATGGTGAAAACTCGGGAAATCTCAGCCGTAAGGCAGCAGGTATCATAGTTGATATTGCAGACAGCGTACATCTTGTAGATGTACGCTGGAATGGCAGACAGGAACTTATAGACAAGATAGAATTGCCTGTAAGAAAAGCAGCACATATGACTGAATATGCAATATTTGCATGTCTTGTTTATCTGGCATTTACAGTTGATGGTGTCAGTTGGCAGCTCGTCAGATTTATAAGTTTTTTTGCAACGGCAGCATTTGCATGTTCAGATGAATTTCATCAATTATACGTTCCGGGAAGAAACGGCTGCGTTACAGATGTACTGATTGACTGTGTTGGAATATTAATCGGTATTATTATATGTTCCATAGTTGACAGGCGTAAAAAAATGATAATTTAGTATGGCATTTTAGAAAATATTGTAAAACGGGAAGTGGGGAATAAACATATGACACTTTATGATGAATTAGTAGCAAGAGGACTTATAGCCCAGGTTACTGACGAAGAGCTTATAAAAGATTTAATTAACAATGGGAAAGCTACATTTTATATTGGTTTTGACCCAACTGCTGATAGTCTTCATGTAGGTCATTTTATGGCACTCTGTCTTATGAAAAGACTTCAGATGGCAGGTAACAAACCTATTGCACTTGTAGGCGGTGGTACAGCTATGATTGGCGATCCGTCCGGCAGACAGGATATGCGTAAGATGATGACAGAAGAACAGATTCAGCACAATGTTGAATGTTTCAAAAAACAGATGTCAAGATTTATTGATTTTTCAGATGGCAAAGCAATACTTGCTAACAATGCTGACTGGCTTTTAAATCTTAATTATGTTGACTTCTTACGTGAAGTCGGAGCATGTTTTTCTGTTAACAATATGCTTAGAGCAGAATGTTATAAGCAGAGAATGGAAAAAGGACTCAGCTTCCTTGAGTTTAATTATATGATTATGCAGTCATATGACTTCCTTATGCTCTACAAGAAATACGGATGTAATTTACAGTTCGGTGGTGATGATCAGTGGAGTAACATGCTTGGCGGTACAGAACTTATAAGAAAGAAATTAGGAAAAGATGCGTCAGCAATGACAATTACACTTCTTCTCAACTCTGAAGGCAAGAAGATGGGTAAGACACAGTCAGGTGCAGTATGGCTTGACCCTGATAAGACATCACCATACGATTTCTATCAGTATTGGAGAAATGTAGATGATGCAGATGTATTAAAATGTATCAGAATGCTTACATTTATACCACTTGAAGAGATTGAAAAGATGGACAGCTGGGAAGGTGCACAGCTTAACAAAGCAAAAGAAATTCTTGCATATGAACTTACTAAGCTTGTTCATGGAGAAGAAGAAGCAAAGAAGGCAGAAGAGACTGCACGTTCTATATTTACTGGTGGAGATGCACAGAATATGCCTTCAGCTGTAATTTCAAAAGAATCTTTTAAAGATGGAAATATCGATATTATTTCAATTGTTCATCAGGCAGGACTTGCGTCTTCAAGATCAGAAGCAAGAAGAGCTGTTGAGCAGGGCGGCGTAAGCATTAATGGTGAAAAAGTATCAGCTATTGATGCAGTATTTCCTATGGAATTATTTGAAGATGGCGTAGTTGTTAAAAAAGGCAAGAAGAATTTTAGAAAAGTAACAGTTTAGGATGTCATGAAAATGAAGAAGAATCAAATTGTTCTTATCAGAGTTGTCAGTGTAGCCGTACTTATGGCTGCACTGGCTCTAATTTTAATATTTGGTGCGGGAAGTACTGTTTTTACAAAAATAATAAAAGACCTGAATAATGGTGGCGTTACATCTGATGCTTCAGCTGTTTCTGTTTACAATCTTGTGTATTATAAGGGAATGAATGCTATATATCAGATAATATTTGGAATTGCATTGTTTACAACAATAGTTGGATTTGCAGGTGTGTTTTTTCGCATTAGAGGAACGGATATATGTCTTAATACAGCTATAATTTTTGATGTTGTAACAGGAGTATATCTTATACTTGCATACGTTCTTGAAAAAAATAAATTTATGCATAAAGTGTTTGCAAAAATTTATCTTGGAGAGTTTGATACACAGTTTACGGCTGTAAGACTTATAAAACTTCATGTTCTTATAGCAGGAATATTGATTATACTTGTAAGTCTGCTTGCGTCAGCAATTGTAAAGTCAAGTGGAATACCAAAGATGGCCATTTACAAGGCTGAGAGTAATCTTGGATGGCTTCTTATAATACCATTGTTTTTTACATCATTAATATTTGATGTAGCAAGAGAATGGGCAATAAGAATTGCTTCGGGTTACAGTGATGTGTCAGGGCAGCTTTATGATATTTTAAAAGATTATTATTTTGGTGATAAGTTCCTTTTTTCAATGCCAAAGTGGCTTATTGTTTTTGTGGCTTCAGTTATAACGCTTTTTATAATGGGAGTGCTTAGAATTCATTTGAAAAGAATATTTGCTGTGATAATGGGAGCTGTTTTTACAGCTGCCGCTCTTATAAGATGCGTTGTTTTCTGGATGAATCCACCCGCAATATTCGGAACACTTTCATATAATGAAAATGTGTGTGATATGACAGACAGAGCAGGGGCAGCATATATGATATGTTTTGTTCTGGATATATTTTTTATTACAATTCTGGCAGTATTATGTATAATATGTGCACAGAAAAAGTTTTTTGAATTAAAAAATATACTGATAATCACAATCGGTTATGCAATTATCAGTATAGCTGCTATATTAATTCTTGGTTTTGGCGGCATATCTGCAATCTATGCAGGATGCGGCGTGATTGATGTTATAGCATCATCAGCATTGCTTTATCTCGTCTATAAAAGTTGATGCTATCATTGAGTAGTTTGTATAGTATACAACAAAACCGGGCTTTGAACCGGCAGGTTTTTTAACTTCTTTCTTTAAAACATAATCAACTTCAACTTTATCCTGGCTGTGTCCTTTTGAAAAATGTGCTGCGAGTGCGGCTGCTTCTTCAAAGGTACGGTCAGGAATTTCTTTGCCGTCAGTTTTTAATATGACATGTGAGCCTGCCATATTTTTTGCATGAAACCACCAGTCGCTGCCGTTTGCAAATTTGAAAGTAAGCTCATCATTCTGGAAATTATTTTTGCCTACATATATGTCGAAACCGTCGGATGATATGAAGTGAAGCGGTTTGCTTACAATTTTAATTTTCTTTGATGGTGTCTGATGACGATGTATATATCCTGACTCAATTAATTCTTCCTTGACCTGTGCAAGATCGTCCTCAGATACAGCAATGTCAAGTGATGAGGCGACTGACTCAAGATGTGCTATTTCGGCACGGGTCTCTTTTATCTGTACACTTTCGGCTTCAAAAGTACGTTTCAGTTTATTATATTTATTAAAATATTTTACTGAATTTTCGCGTGGTGTGAGTGTTGGGTCAAGAGGAATTGTGATTTCCTCGTTAGTATAATAATTAAGAGCGTTGAATTCCTTACTGCCTTCCGGAATATTATAGCCGTATGTGTTTATAAGCTCTCCGTAAACACGGTATTTATCACGTTTTTCAGTATCTTTTAACTGCTTTTCCTGTATGTCGGCTTTTTTAATGGAGCGTTCAAGTGCCGTTGAAACTATTTTCCTTAAATCAGATGATTTCTGGCGGATTCGTGTTACAGCATCTTTTTTGGAGTAAAAATCTCTTAAAAGAGTGCTGACAGAATCATATTTTGTACACTTATCAAACATTTCAAGCGGAATTGATGAGAATTCTTTTGGTTCATCTCCGATGTATACAATATTTGGAGTGAAAATATTATTTTTAATATTATCCATTATATTGCTGAAAATGTTGAATAAGTGAAGACTTTCATTTTCCTCAAGACAGTTCGCAGGCTTGTCAGAATTGATTGAAGCTTCAAAACATATTTCTTCTGCAGCGACAGGACTGATACCCGTATATGATGAATAAATTGCTTTTGATGTGCTCACAGGGCGTGTAAGTGCTGTGTTTTTAAATTCGTCATAATTCGTATTCAGTGGATTTTTCTTATCTGATGTATTGGGAATAAAATATTTTCGTCCCGGAAGAACTTCTCTTACAGAACTCATCTGTGATGAAACACGCTTGATACTATCAAGGATTGTGTCGCCGTCACAGAATATTATATTGCTGTGTTTGCCCATGAATTCTGTTATAAGATGTTTGCGGCATACATCCCCCATTTCATTCAAGTGTTCAATCTCAATATCAAGAATTCTCTCAAGACCGGGCTGCGTGATGCCTATAATACGTCCGTTTCCGAGATGTTTCCTTAAAAGCATGCAGAAATTAGGGGCAGTCATCGGACTTGGCTTATTATCATCAGTAAGATATATAAGCGGAAGACTTGCATTAGCAGAAATTACAAGTCTGTACTGGCCGTTTTGCGTTTTTATTGTAAGAAGAAGTTCATCAGCTTCCGGCTGTGCAATTTTATATAATCTTCCTCCGATGAGCTTTTCGTTTAGTTCATGTTTTATATTAGAAATGACAATACCATCAAGTGCCATAAAATCCTCCTTGTTTTTCCGAAGGAAAAATCCGAACCCAGTGGTGAGGAGAGGATTTGTCCTCCTTGTTTTTCCGAAGGAAAAATCCAAATGTGCATCTTTGATGCACTATGCCCAGTGGTGAGGAGAGGATTTTCCCTTTGTTTTCTTGCTTATTTTAGCATAAAAATGAACTTGTGTCTTGTACTTTTGCTATATTATTGATATAATTAGCTGATAAGTGATTTTGATGATTAAATATATTATCATAGCGGAAAGGTATGGCTGACACAATGATAAAAAGTATGACCGGCTTTGGCAGATGTGAGCAAAGCGAGGGAACAAGAACAATAACAATTGAAATGAAGTCTGTAAATCACAGATATCTTGAGGCTGGAATAAAGATGCCTAAAAAGCTGAATATTTTTGAAGCACGTATGAGAGAAGTGCTTAAAAAATATGCACAGAGAGGTAAGATAGATATTTTTATTTCATATGAAGATACAGCTGACAGTAATGTTCATTTGAAATATAACAGTGATCTTGCGGCTGAGTATATGAATATACTTGACAGCATGGCTGAACAGTTCGGCAAACAGAATGACATAACAATAACTTCACTCTCAAGATATCCTGAAGTTATTACTATGCAGGAAGAGACGGAAGATGAGGAAGAGTTGTGGGCATTTATAAGTAAAGCTTTGGAAAATGCCTGCTCGCAGTTTGAACAGACAAGAATTCTTGAGGGAACAAATCTTAAAAATGATTTGCAGGATAAACTTAACCATATGGAAGAACTTGTTGATTTTATTGAGAGCAGAAGTCCACAGATTATGAAAGAGTACAGAAGCAAGCTTGAAAATAAAGTTACACAGCTTCTTGGTGATACACAGATAGATGAATCAAGAATAGCAACAGAAGTTATTATATATGCAGACAAGATATGCGTTGATGAAGAGACAGTAAGATTAAGAAGTCATATTTCACATGCACGTAAGTGCCTTGAGGAGACCGGCGGCATAGGAAGAAAGATGGACTTTATCGCACAGGAGATGAACAGGGAGTCTAATACGATTTTGTCAAAGGCAAATGATATAGAGATTTCTAATGCTGCTATAGATTTAAAGACACTTATAGAGAAAGTGCGTGAGCAGATACAGAATATAGAATAATTAATATTGATAAATAACTTGATTGTTTTTCAAAATTCAGATATAATTATTCGTACATATTTTTGACAGAAAAGAGGCTGATTATGAATAATCAAGGCACACTGCTTGTTGTTTCAGGATTTTCCGGAGCAGGTAAAGGCACAGTGATAAAAGAGCTTTTAAAAGAGCATGATAATTATTCTTTATCAATATCTGCAACTACAAGGAAGCCGAGAGAAGGCGAGCAGGATGGCAGAGAATATTTCTTCAAGACAAAAGAGGAGTTTGAAGATATGATTAGCAGGGGCAGATTCCTTGAACATGCCCAGTATGTTAATAATTATTACGGAACTCCAAGAGATTATGTTGAGGAGCAGATAAAAGCAAACAGGAATGTGATTCTTGAGATAGAAAGTGTTGGTGCACTTAATGTTAAGAAGATATTTCCTGAGGCAGTTCTTGTTTTCATAACACCACCTGATGCCGATGAACTTGAGAAGAGACTCAGAGGCAGAGGAACAGAAGATGAAGAGACAATAATTGCAAGATTAAGAAAAGCTGCCAAAGAATCAGAAGGTGTTGAAAAATATGATTATATAGTTATCAATGATACAGTTAAAGAATGTGCTGTATGCATTGATGATATTACGCACAGAAAAGAAGATGTACTTGCAGAGTGCAGTGCGGACAATGCTGATAACATTAAGGTAATTAACCAGATAAGACAAGATTTAAAAAAATATTAATTTAAGGAGAGTTATATATGTTACATCCATCATATTCAGAATTAATGGAAGCTGTAAACAGCAGAGCAGAAGAAGGAGAACAGGCAGTAGTACAGAGCCGCTACTCAATTGTCAAGGCGACAGCAGAGAGAGCAAAGCAGATTATAGATGCAAGATATCTTGAGGAAAAGTATGACAAGATTACAATTCCTGATAAAGACGGTAAGGACAGAGCACCTAAGAAGACTCCGGAAGACAGAAGAAAGATTTTCATGGGTAAAGAGCTCATTGATAATGCAGAAGATATGAAACCATTATCTGTTGCAGTTAAGGAATTATACGAAGGAAAGATTAAGATTGTTGATAATACTTCAGCAGACGAAGATTAATTGATAAAGGCTCAGCCATGCAACAGATTCTGCATGGCTGTTTTTTTCTGAAAAGAGATACAGGAGGCAGTGTTGAGCGGAAAATATATTGAAGAAGATAAAACAATAACATGTTCTGTAAGCAATGACTGTGGCGGATGCTGTTATACAAAAGTTCCATATGATAAAACTTTAAGTTTAAAACAAAAACATGTTACGGAACTTTTTAGAGGTGTTGCAGAATGTGAAAAGATAACAGGAATGTACAGACCAGTCTGTTATCGCAATAAAGTTCATGCTGCAGTTGGAACCAACAGGGACGGCAGAATAATTACAGGTACATATAAAGAAGGCACACATAAAATAATTCCGGTTGACGGATGTATGATAGAAGATGCCCAGTCGGAAAATATTTTAAAAGAATTGAGAAGATTATTTCAGTCATTTAAGTATCAGCCTTATAATGAGGATACGAAACGTGGATTTATAAGACATGTTCTTATCAGAAGAGGATTTTCAACGGATGAGACGATGGTTGTCCTTGTAACAGGACAGGTGCAGTTTCCGTCAAAAAATGCTTTTATAAAAGAATTATTAAAAGCATGCCCGTCTGTGACGACGATAGTTCAGAATATTAATAATATGTCAACAAGCATGGTGCTTGGAAAAAGAAATATTGTCATCTATGGGAAGGGATATATTGAAGATGTACTCTGCTCTAACAGGTTCAGAATAAGTCCTGATTCATTTTACCAGATAAATGTCAAACAGACAGAAAAACTCTATAAAGCAGCGATAAAGGCAGCCGGGATAAATAAAAATGATACAGTTGTTGATGCATATTGCGGAATAGGAACAATTGGAATAACAGCTGCAAAGTATGCAGGAAATGTTATCGGCATAGAACTTAATCCGAAAGCGGTCGAGGATGCACAGGTTAATGCACAGATCAATAATATAAAAAATATAAGATTTTTTGAGGGTGATGCAGGTGATTTCCTTGTTGAATATGCCCGGAATAAAAAAGCAGATGTTGTAATCATGGACCCTCCAAGAAGTGGTTCTGATGAAGCATTTCTTAAATCTCTTATAAAGATAAAGCCAAGAAGCATAGTATATATTTCTTGTAATCCTGATACACAGATAAGAGATGTAAAGATTCTTGAAAAAGGCGGATATAAGGCAGAAAAATGTATGCCATTTGATTTATTTCCATATACGGAGCATATTGAAAATATCTGTGTTTTAAAGAGAGGGAAATAGCAGTGGAAGAGAATAGTAATATACAGGAAGAAGTAAAGACAGAAATAAAACAGGAAAATAATCAAGATGATGAAATAGAAATTCTTGAAGTTGAAGAGGTTAAAGAAAAAAAGAATTTTTCCAATGTTTTGTCTGGGATTTTCAAAAATAAAAAAATGCTTACGGCGGCAGGAATCGTTGTTGTTGTTATAGCAGCAGCCGTTACCTGTGTGGTTATTTCAGTAAATAAAAGAGGCACAAAACAGACGCTGGCTGTTGAAGAGACGACAACACAGGCTGAGACTGTAACGCAGGAACAGACGACAGAAGAACCAAAAAAGCTTGAAAATCTCATGCTTGAAGCAAATGCAGATGAGAGTTCAATAACAGCTCATTTTGTCAATGAATCAGGAGAAGCTGTGACAGGACATAATTTTGCAGTACGTCTTTTAAGCGGAAGCATTGAAGAAAATCAGGAAAAAGTTGATAAGCTTAAAAATGATAAAAAGAGCGGTACAGATAATCTTAAAGAAAGTACGGCAGTACAGACACAGGAAAATGGCAGCCAGTCAGAAGATGTAGTTGCACAGACCGGTGCAACAGAGTATGAAGATGATAATCAGGATGGAGAAGTTGTTATAACTGACCTGAATGAGGGAACATATACGCTTGTTGCAAAGGCATATGAGGGATTCGCACTTCCTGATGCTGCGGAAGTTTCACTTGTAAAATATACAGTTATAGAAAATATTCTTGAAAGTGTTGTATATGAAGATGAAAGCACAATTAAAGAAGATCCGGAGAATGGCAGGGATGATGAGCCGGAAGACGAGCCGGTAACGCCGAATGGCTCAATTGTGATAACACCGCCATCGTATTCGGATGATAATAATGGTGTGGTTTCTCATATAAAAACACAGAATGATTCATATGTTTATGAGACAAAAAATGTAAGCACGGCAATATTTTCCGATTCTGATATTGCATCATATGAAAAGGCAGCATGTTTTATAGAAAATAATGATGAAATAAAAGAATTTGAAGGACTGGTAAAAGAAAGAACAACAGTTTCTGTTACAGATGGTGATAAAAGTGTTATAAGTACATTTCTTGTAAAGAGTGATAAAAAACAGGAATCACAGACAACAGCTGAAAAAGAGACACAAACAGCATCAGACGGGAAATTGTATGATGTCTATACTCTTTCACCGGTTCTTGTAAAAGAATATGGCGATGGCTGGCATAATATTGGCGGAAACAGATATTATTACAGGGGTTCACAGCGTGTGACAGGCTGGCAGAATATAGATGGATTGCAATATTATTTTGACGGAAATGGTAAACTTTCATCATGTACAATGATAGATGTTTCGACGTATAATGGAGATATTGACTGGAATGCAGTCAAAGCAGCCGGAGTTGATTATGCAATTATCCGTGTGGGTTACAGAGGATATGGAACTGCAAGACTTGTACAGGACAGGCGTTTTGAACAGAATATGCGTGGCGCAATAAATGCAGGAATCCGTGTCGGTGCATATATTGTCACACAGGCGGTAAATACTGAAGAAGCTGTCGAAGAGGCGAGCTTTATAGTAGAAAAATGCCGTGGATACAATGTGACACTTCCGCTTGCAATTGATGTAGAATGGGCAGGAAACAGTTATGAAGAAGGAAGAGCCAATTCAATATCTGCTTCAACAAGAACAGATGTAATAAATGCATTTGCAAGAACTGTAATGAACAGCGGATACACAGCTATGGCATATGCAAATAAAGACTGGTTTGAAAATAAAATATATTCAGGTAATCTGTTTTCATCATGCAAAATATGGCTGGCACAGTACAGAAATACTGAATATACATATGGCGGCCGTGTAAATATGTGGCAGTATACAAGCAAAGGCAGAGTTGATGGTATAAACGGAGACGTCGATATAAGTGCATGGGTATATTGATAAAAGATTTAAAAGAATGGAGATTAATACATGAAAATAATGTTTGTGTCCTTAGGGTGCGATAAAAACCTTGTAGATACAGAAAATATGCTTGGTATTTTAAGAAACAGAGGATTTGAATTTACTGATGATGAATATGAAGCTGATGTAATAGCAGTAAACACATGCTGCTTTATACATGATGCAAAACAGGAAAGCATTGATACAATTCTTGAGATGGCTGAGCATAAAAAAGACGGAAAATGTAAGGCACTTATTGTTTCCGGATGTCTTGCACACCGTTATCATGATGAAATAGAAAAAGAAATCCCTGAGGTCGATGCTCTTCTTGGAACAGCTTCATATGATAAAATTGCAGAAGTTGTATTATCAGTTCTTGAAGGCAAGGGATACAGCTGTATAGATGATGCGGACAGACTTGTAATGACGAAGGATGAAAGAATAATAACTACAGGCGGTTATTATGAATATTTAAAGATTGCAGAAGGATGTGATAAGCATTGCACATACTGCATTATTCCAAAGGTGCGTGGCAATTACAGGAGCTATCCAATGGAATATCTTGTTAAGCAGGCTGAACAACTTGCTGAAAAAGGCGTTAAGGAACTCATACTTGTCGCACAGGAGACAACGGTTTATGGTGTTGACATTTATGGTAAAAAAATGCTTGCAGAGCTTGTAAAAAAACTTGCTGCAATTAAGGATATTGCATGGATAAGAATACTTTACTGCTATCCTGAAGAAATAGATGACGCTCTTATTGAAGTTATCAAAAATGAGCCAAAAGTCTGCCATTATCTGGATATGCCGATACAGCATGCCAGTGACAGCATTTTGAAGAAAATGGGCAGAAGAACAACAAAGCAGGAACTTAAAGATGTAATAAATAAACTCCGTGAAAATATACCTGATATTGCACTCCGCACAACACTTATAACAGGATTTCCCGGCGAAACACAAAAAGACCATGAGGAAATGCTTGATTTTGTTGATGAGATGGAATTTGACAGGCTTGGAGTATTTACATATTCACCTGAAGAGGATACGCCGGCAGCAGTTATGCCAGACCAGATTGATGAAGAAGTGAAAGAGCAAAGAAGAGATGCAGTCATGGAACTACAGCAGGAAGTTTCGCTCGACAAGTCGGAAGAAATGGTGGGAAAAGTTATAGACTGTCTTATAGAAGGCAAGATTGAAGATGATGATACTTATGTAGGCCGTTCATATAAAGATGCACCTAATGTGGATGGATTTGTTTTTGTAAAAACAGATGCTAATCTTATGTCGGGTGATATAGTTAAAGTACGTATTGACGGTGCAATGGAATACGATTTGATAGGTAGTCTGTGCGATTAGGCATGGAAGAATGGAGGAATATATGAATCTGCCAAATAAACTTACAATTCTTAGAACAATATTAATACCTTTTTTTCTGATATTTATATATACAGATTTCTGGGGAAAAGGAAATGCTTATATAGCAGTTGCGATATTTATAATAGCAAGTCTTACTGATTTATTAGATGGAAAAATAGCAAGAAAATATAATCTGGTGACCAATTTCGGTAAATTTATGGATCCGCTTGCAGATAAACTTCTTGTCTGCTCTGCACTTATCGCACTTGCTGACCTTGGAAAACTTGCAGGATGGATTGTCATTGTTATTATAGCAAGAGAATTTATAATAAGCGGATTCAGGCTTGTTGCTTCTGATAATGGAGTTGTAATTGCTGCAAGCTATTGGGGAAAATTCAAGACAACATTTCAGATGATAATGATAATTCTTCTTGTTCTTGATCTGCCATTTAAATATATGAACATAATAAACATGGCAGTTGTATATATTGCACTTGCACTTACAGTGATTTCACTGATTGATTATATTGCAAAGAATTACAAGGTATTTATTGAAGGTTCATCAAAATAAAACGGAAAGTTTTATCTGAAGGGAGCAGCATTTATGGAATTAAGAAATAATGGTCTTCTTGAAAAGCATGTTGTTGATGTTTTAAAAGAAAAAAAACTTACTGTAACAACGGCAGAATCATGTACAGGTGGGATGATTTCGTCAAGGATTGTGAATGTTCCGGGAGCTTCGGCAGTGTTGAAACAGGCTTATGTAACATATTGTGATGAAGCAAAACATACAGTGCTTGGTGTAAAAAAAGAAACGCTGGAAAAATATTATGCTGTGAGCAGCCAGACTGCATGTGAGATGGCAGAAGGCGGTGCAAAGGCAGCTGGAGCAGATGTATGCGTGTCTGTTACAGGCGTAGCAGGACCGGATACAGAGGATGGAAAACCTGTTGGCTGTGTTTTTATCGGCTGTTTTTATAACGGAAATGTTACTGTTAAGGAATATTCATTTAAAGGAAACCGTATGGAAATACGTTCACAGGCAGCAGATGAGGCTTTAAAACTTGTTCTTAATGTTGTAAAATAAATTGCCTGATGATAAAGTATCAGTGATTGGTATGTTTTTACTAATTGCTGATATTTTTAATTTATTATTTAAAAAATGACTTTACAAATAAAATATAGCGTGATATACTCATACTATAAATTAATATTAATTATGTAAATAAGAACAAATATTCGCTTTATACTTGACATCAGCTGGACAATAATATATTATATATTTTACGAACAGATGTTCATGATGTGCATGTATAAGAATATGTGCTAAGGAGAGGAGAAGTATGGTTAAAGAAGAAAAGATTAAGGCACTTGATGCCGCACTTGCAAATATTGAAAAACAGTTTGGTAAAGGCTCAGTTATGAAGCTTGGTGAGTCTAATTATAATCTTAATGTAGAGACAGTTCCAACAGGCTCATTAAGCCTTGATATAGCACTTGGACTCGGCGGTGTTCCAAAGGGAAGAATTGTTGAGATATATGGTCCTGAATCAAGTGGTAAGACAACAGTTGCACTTCATATGGTTGCAGAAGTACAGAAACGTGGCGGTATAGCGGGATTTATAGATGCAGAGCATGCCCTTGACCCTGTATATGCCAAGAACATAGGCGTTGATATTGATAATCTTTATATATCACAGCCTGACAGTGGTGAACAGGCACTTGAGATAACAGAGACAATGGTGCGTTCAGGAGCTGTTGATATTATTATTGTCGATTCTGTTGCAGCACTTGTTCCTAAGGCAGAGATAGACGGCGATATGGGCGATTCACATGTTGGTCTTCAGGCAAGACTTATGTCACAGGCGTTAAGAAAGCTTACACCGGTTGTAAGCAAGAGCAACTGTATTGTTATATTTATCAACCAGCTTCGTGAAAAAGTTGGAGTTATGTTTGGTAATCCTGAGACGACAACAGGCGGTCGAGCTTTGAAGTTTTATTCATCAGTAAGAATGGATGTAAGAAGAATTGAGACGCTCAAGCAGGGTGGCGAAGTTATTGGTAACAGAACAAGAGTTAAGGTTGTAAAGAATAAAGTGGCACCACCATTTAAGGAAGCAGAGTTTGATATTATGTTTGGCAAGGGAATATCTGTTGAGGGTGATATACTGGATCTTGCAGTAAGTATAGGACTTGTACAGAAGAGTGGTGCATGGTTTGCATATAATAATGAAAAGATTGGACAGGGACGTGAGAATGCCAAGAATTATCTTGCTGAACATCCTGAAGTTATGGAAGAACTTGACAAAAAAGTAAGGGAACATTATTTTAGCAAAGATAACGAAGAATCAGCAGAGAATGCAGAGCAGAGCACGTCTGAAGATGCAAAAGGGGCATCGGCAAAGAAAAAGGCAGCAGCTAAAGAAGAATAATTAATATGGAATATTTCGTTACATCAATAAAAGAGATTACTTCAAAAAGAAGAGCTGTATATGTTGATTATGAACATGTTTTTGCATTGTATGCCGGAGAGTTAAGGAAGTTTGGCATTAAAGAGCAGTCCTATATAAGTGAAGATGTATATGACGAGATAATGACAGTTTTATCTAAACGTGCAGTTATCAGGGGGATGAATCTGTTAAAGAATAAAGATTATACGAGAGCAGAATTTATTAAAAAACTGAAAGACGGATATTATCCTGATAAAGCAGTTGATGCTGCATTGGAATATATTGACAGATATGGTTATATAGATGATGACAGATATGCAAGAAATTATGTAGCATTTAAAGCTCCTGTCAAAAGCAGGCGTATAATAGAACAGAAGCTTAAAGAGAAAGGCGTTTCCGCTGATATAATTGCATGTGTATGTGATGAGTATTACAGTGATAATGGTGAGTGTGAACTGAATCAGGTTGTTAGTCTTATTGAAAAGAGAACATCTAAGACAGATATAAGCAGAATGGATTACAATGAAAGACAGAAGCTTATGGCATATCTTTACCGACGTGGATTTAACTTTGATATTATTAATAAGGCTATTGATAAAGTATGTGATAATTGCATGTGAAACTTATCGGACAAGCGTAAATTTCTTGACAATAAAGCAAAATGAGTATAATATTAATATGTTGTATTGCTTGTACAATGAAAACTAAATAAGGAGGTGCTCCTGTGCTGGTTATTATCGCTATAATTGCAACATTGGTTATAGTCGCACCTATTACATGGTTTATTTCTGGTAAAGTTATCCAGAAGGCAAATGATGCCAAGATTGGTAATGCCAATGAAAGAGCCAGAGAAATAATAGATGAAGCATTAAAAACAGCCGAGACAACTAAGAAAGAAGCACTCTTGGAAATTAAAGAAGAATCTTTGAAAAACAAGAATGAACTTGAAAAGGAGACCAAAGAAAGAAGAGCTGAAGTACAGAAGTATGAAAGAAGAGTTCTTTCTAAGGAAGAATCCCTTGACAAGAAAATTGAAGCTGTCGAAAAGCGTGACTTGAGCATTACCAAGAAAGAAGAAGAACTTGGTAAAATGAAGCAAAAAGTTGATGAACTTGAACAGAAGAGACAACAGGAACTTGAAAGAATCTCAGGTTTAACCTCCGAACAGGCAAAAGAATATCTATTAAAGACTGTTGAAGATGATGTAAAACATGAAACTGCTGTAATGATTAAAGCATATGAAAGCAGAGCAAAAGAAGAAGCAGATAAGAAAGCAAAGGATTATGTGGTAACAGCTATCCAGAGATGTGCCGCAGATCATGTTGCAGAGACTACAATTTCTGTAGTACAGCTTCCTAATGACGAGATGAAGGGTAGAATTATCGGTCGTGAAGGCCGTAATATCCGTACTCTTGAGACACTTACAGGTGTGGAACTTATTATTGATGATACTCCTGAAGCTGTCGTTTTGTCAGGCTTTGATCCAATCAGACGTGAAATCGCAAGAATAGCGCTTGAGAAACTCATTGTTGACGGACGTATTCATCCGGCAAGAATTGAAGAGATGGTTGAGAAGGCTCAGAAAGAAGTAGAAGTTTTAATTAAAGAAGAAGGTGAAGCCGCAACTCTTGAAGTTGGTGTTCATGGTATTCATCCGGAGCTTGTAAGACTCCTTGGAAGAATGCGTTTCAGAACAAGTTATGGTCAGAATGCGTTAAAACATTCAATTGAAGTAGCACAGCTTTCCGGCCTTTTGGCAGGAGAGATTGGTTGTGATATCAAGCTTGCAAAACGTGCAGGTTTGCTTCATGATATTGGTAAATCAATTGACCATGAAATAGAAGGTTCTCACGTTCAAATCGGTGTTGATTTATGTAGAAAGTATAAAGAATCGCCGACTGTTATTAATGCAGTAGCATCACATCATGGTGACGTCGAGCCAGAGAGCTTAATTGCTTGTATTGTTCAGGCTGCTGATACAATTTCAGCTGCAAGACCAGGTGCAAGACGTGAGACGTTAGAAACTTACACAAACAGACTTAAACAATTAGAAGATATTACCAATTCCTTTAAGGGGGTTGAGAAATCATTTGCCATTCAGGCTGGTAGAGAGATTCGAGTTATGGTCATTCCTGAAGTTGTTAGTGATTCGGATATGGTACTTATGGCAAGAGATATTTCAAAACAGATTGAGAGTCAGATGGAATATCCAGGACAGATTAAGGTCAGCGTTATTCGTGAGTCACGAGTTGTTGATTATGCCAAATAGAATGATTAGAGTTCATAGAACACCTGTGGGTATTGCCCGCAGGTGTTTTTTTGTGTGCATATGTCAGCCGGAAAAAGTATATGTAAAACAAGAGCCTGTTACTAAAATTAAGCCAAATGCAAAAATGACTTAATAATATAAAAAAAATACAAAGATAAATTAAAATTTTTAGTTTTACTATTGCCTTTTTTGACGATTTATTGTATCATATCCAAAGTTTAATAAAAAGCAGGAGGTTTGGCTATGCAATATTGCGAAATGAGCAAAGAAGAATTATTAAAACTTAAAGAAGAATTGGACGAGAGATATAAAGAGGCACAGTCTAAAGGCCTTAGTCTTAATATGTCAAGAGGTAAGCCGTCAGCAACACAGCTTAATGTTACTATGGATATGCTTGATACTATTAACAGTTCTTCAGATATGAAGTCAGAAGATGGAACAGATTGCAGAAACTACGGTGTTCTCGATGGTATTCCGGAAGCTAAGAAGCTTATGGCAGATATAATGGGAACAACTCCTGAACATGTGATAATATATGGCAATGCAAGTCTTAATATTATGTATGACCAGGTTTCAAGAGCATATACACATGGTTTGCTTGGAAATACTCCATGGTGCAAGCTTGATAAGGTTAAATTCCTTTGTCCTGTACCTGGTTATGACAGACATTTTGCTATTACCGAACATTTTGGTATCGAAATGATTAACATTCCAATGTCAGAAAATGGTCCTGATATGGATATGATAGAAAAATATGTAAATAATGATGAATCTGTTAAAGGTATATGGTGTGTTCCTAAGTATTCAAACCCTCAGGGCTACACATATTCAGATGAGACAGTTAAGAGATTTGCAGCATTAAAGCCGGCTGCAAAAGATTTCAGAATATTCTGGGATAATGCATATGTAATTCACCATCTTTATGAAGATAAGCAGGATGAAATTCTTGATATTATATCAGAATGTGAAAAAGCAGGAAATCCTGATATGGTATTTGAATTTGCTTCAACATCAAAAGTAAGCTTTCCTGGTTCGGGAATGGCTGCACTTGCTTCATCTGAGGCGAATGTTGCTGATATTAAGAAACAGCTTACAATACAGACAATCGGTCATGATAAGATTAATCAGTTAAGACATGTAAGATATTTTAAGAATCTTGAAGGCGTAAAGGCTCATATGATGAAGCATGCTGCACAGATGAGACCAAAATTTGAGGCGACACTTAAAGTCCTTAAAGAAGAACTTACTGGACTTGGTATCGGTACATGGTCAGAGCCACGCGGTGGTTACTTTATTTCATTTGATGCTATGGAGGGCTGTGCAAAGGCAATCGTTGCAAAATGTAAAGATGCCGGAGTTGTACTTACAAATGCAGGTGCAACATTCCCATATGGAAAAGACCCTAAAGACAGCAATATCCGTATTGCACCATCATTCCCAACACCTGAGGAGATGGAACTTGCGTCAGATATATTTGTATTATGTGTAAAAATAGTAAGTATTGAAAAAATACTTGAAACAAAGTAAAATAAATTATAAGACAAACCCATTTCAGATATAATATTTGGAATGGGTTTATTTAAAATAAGTAAAAGGATGGAGAAGAGTATGAATACATTTGGATTTATCGGAATGGGTAATATGGGTTATGCTATGCTTAAAGGTGCACTTAATTCATTTTCAAAAGAAGACATAATATTTACATGTCCAAGCAGTGACAGAAGAGAAAAAATAAGTGAAGAGACAGGCGTAAGATTTGCGGAGAGTAATGCTGAATGTGCAAACAATGCAAAATACATAATTCTGGCTGTAAAACCTCAGGTATATGATGTGGTTTTAAAAAATATACATGATATAGTTACAGAGGAAAGTATTGTAATATCGCTCGCACCCGGAATAACAATTACAGATATAAAAAGAAAACTTGGTGACAATATAAGAGTTGTGCGTGCAATGCCAAACACGCCTGCACTTGTCGGAGAGGGAATGACAGGGGTAAGCTATAATACAGCAGAATTTTCATTTGAAGAAAGAGATATAATTGAAAAATTCTTTAATTCTTTCGGCAAAGTGGTAACTGTTCCGGAAAATCTTATGAGTGGAGTTGTATGTGCAAGCGGAAGTTCACCTGCATATGTATACATGTTTATAGAAGCACTTGCAGATGGTGCCGTAAAGTATGGAATACCGAGAAAAGATGCTTACAAGCTTGTTGCACAGACTGTACTTGGCTCGGCAAAAATGGTTCTTGAAACTGGTGAACATCCTGGAAAATTAAAGGATAATGTATGCTCACCTGGAGGCACAACAATTAAAGGGGTTGCAGCTCTTGAAGAAAATGGGTTCAGAAATGCACTTATAAAAGCGACAGATGCATGTTTTGAGGCATGTAACGGAGTAAAAAAATAATAAAAACAATAAATTTAGAGAATAGGGAATAAATATGGAACATATAAAAAGAGTCGGAAGAACATTAAAGCATAAAGGCTCAATATTATCATTTTATGAAGATGATATAATGACACCTGACGGAAATGTTGCAAAGTGGGATTTTATCGAGCACAGTGGTGCAGCTGCGGTTATTCCGGTGCTTGATGACGGAAGAATACTTCTTGTGAGACAGTTTCGTAATGCCCTCGACAGAGAGACACTTGAAATTCCAGCAGGTGGAATAAATAAGGGCGAAGAGGCATATGCTGCGGCGATGCGTGAGCTTGAAGAAGAGACAGGATACAAGACAGACAGACTTACGCATCTTGTAAGCCTTGTGACAGCAGTTGCATTCTGTAATGAGATAATAGAAGTTTATACTGCAAAAAATCTCTGTAAAACACAGCAGCATCTTGATGAAGATGAATTTATTGATGTTGAAAGTTACACTGAAGATGAAATAACGGATATGATTTACAGCGGTAAAATACAGGATTCAAAAACTATTGCTGCAATTATGGCATATATAAATAAAACGAAACATACAATGCAATAAATAAAACAAAAAAGGCCATGTTGTGAAGGCATCATTATTAATAAGAAGATACAGGTTTATTTTATTTATTTTTGCCGGGATGATTGTTGGAACGGTATTGTTTAACATATTTATAAAATTAAAAATAACAGACGCAGATTTACTTGGAAATGATTATCTTGCAATATATGATTCGGTGAGAATAAATGGAATAACAGTGTGGAAATATGTGTTAAAATCACGTATGAAATGGCTGGTATTTCTTGTACTTGCAGGAATAACAAAGATAAGAATTCCGATTTATGCATTATTTACAATGGCGGCCGGAGCCGGAAGCGGAATACTTATAAGCATAATGGTTTTAAAATATGGGCTTATGGGTATTGCTGTATTTTTGATTTCAATATTTCCGCAGTTTATCTTTTATGGAATAATGTATGTTCTTATGTTAAAAATATTTATCGAGAGTACGGGATTGGTAGGAATGAGAAAAAATCTTATTCTTGCAGGAATTGTAATTGCTATGTTTATAGCAGGTACATATATGGAGGCTTTTTTGAATCCTATAGCATTAAAAAAAATGTATATGCTGATTTTTTAAGATTAAATAAGGCAAAAAAGGCGGCGTTTTTCTTTCCTTTTGGAAAGTTGAAAATGCCGCCTTTTTCTGTCTTTATTTATACAAGCTCTGCTATTTCGTATAAAAGCTTTTCTGATTCGTCCCATCCAAGACATGGGTCAGTGATAGACTTTCCATATACACCGTCGCCGACTTTCTGGCAGCCCGGTTCAATGTAACTTTCAATCATAACACCTTTGATGAGCTTCTTTACGTCTGATGAATGTTTCATGCTGTGAAGGATTTCTTTAGTGATACGAATCTGTTCCTGATATATCTTTCCTGAGTTGCTGTGGTTTGCATCTACAACGCATGCCGGATTCATCAAATCGCGGGCATTATACATATTGACAAGACGCATCAGATCTTCGTAGTGATAGTTAGGAATGTTCTGACCATGTTTATTAACGGCACCACGCAGAATTGTATGTGCGAGTGGATTGCCGGGTGTTGCAACTTCCCAGTTTCTGTAGATAAATGTCTGTTTTGCCTGTGCAGCAACAACAGAATTAAGCATTACAGAAAAATCACCGCTTGTAGGGTTTTTCATTCCGGCAGGAACATCCATGCCGCTTACAGTAAGTCTGTGCTGCTGGTCTTCAACAGAACGGGCACCGACTGCGACATAAGATAGAACATCTGCAAGAAACCAGTAATTCTCAGGGTAGAGCATCTCATCTGCAGGCATAAGTTCTGTTTCTTCCATGACTCTTATGTGCATCTTGCGGATTGCTACAAGCCCTGCAAGCAAATCAGGCTTCTTTTCAGGGTCAGGCTGATGTAACATGCCCTTGTAACCTGTGCCTGTTGTACGTGGCTTATTTGTGTATACACGAGGAATAATAATAACTTTATCCTTGATTTTTTCCTGAACTTTTTTAAGGCGGAGTGTATAATCAAGAACGGCATCTTCGTTATCTGCCGAACATGGACCTATAATTGCAAGAAATTTATCTGATTTTCCAGTTATAACATCAGCGATTTCCTTGTCACGCTCAGCTTTTAATGCAGCTGTTTTTTCAGGGACAGGAAATTCGGCTTTAATCTCCGTAGGAGAAGGAAGTTTTCTTATAAATTCAAAACTCATTTTTTACCTCATTTCTGCGATTTTCGCTTTTGCATCAGCTTAGAATTATAATATAAATATTAAAAAATGTAAACCCGGGCATAAATAATTACTTCTTTATATAAAGAAGTTGTTGTCATATTCCACGTCTGTAAGAAAAAGTGCGTTGGATGGAAGAGTGACGCCAGCATTGCTGCGAATTCTGCTTTCCATAGCCTGTTTTATATCGTCGTATGTAAACTGTCCGTAGCCTGCCTGTAAAAGAGTTCCGGCAATAATGCGTACCATATTATATAAAAATCCGTCCCCTGTAAAATCAATACGCATAATATCCGTGTTTTCAATTATTGAAATATTAATATCACTGATTGTTCTTACATGGGATTTATCAGGTGATTTGTCAGTTGTAAATGCTGAAAAATCATGAGTTCCTATAAAAATACGGGAGCACTTTTTCATGAATTCAATATCAGGAGAACTGCACATGCTTGGTTTTATATTTAAAGGCGGCATACAAGGAGTGTATACAAATCTGTGATAAAAAACATCGGGCTTGTCAGAAAGACTTACAAAATAAGAATAAGTTTTGCTCAAAGCACTTTTTCTGCTGTGAAAATCATCACGCACACGGCAGATACTGGTTATTCTTACGGAATCGCACAGTTTGCGGTTTATTTCTTTTGGAAAATTCTTTAAATCAAGATTTTTATTGCAGAAAAAATCAGCGGTCTGGCAGGTGGCATGTACGCCTGAATCGGTACGTCCGCTTGCACGGATATTAATATCTTCACCTGTGAACTTACTTAATTCATAATTCAGAAGTCCCTGAATTGTGATTAACGGATTGTCGGGCTGAAGCTGCCAGCCGTTGAAGGAAGAACCGTCATAGGAAATGGTAAACATATAGTGAAACATCCAAAACTCCTTTTTTGGTAAAATTATCTAAAAACAAATATCTAAACTAATTATAGAACAAAAACAATAAACGGGCAATAGTATGATTTTGCAAAGGTTTGAGAATATAAAGAAAAAATACAAAAAAATTGAAAATTGTATATAATTCACAAAAAATATCAGATTGATATAATGATATTGAAAAAAATGTAGAAAAATGTTATTATCTGAAATGTAAAGACTACGTGATTGTGGTGGGATATATTTAACGAATAAGCAGGAGATGCTTATTCTAAACAGCTATAGAACTCTATGCAAATAGGGATTTATATATAAAAATTAAATAAGGAGAGGTTGTGCGTATGGTAATAAGAAAAAGAATGCGTATAGCAGCTGCAGTACTTGTTATGTGTACTATGGCAGGATGTTCATTGTTTCCGGATGGAACAAGAGTAGTTGAAAAAGATGCGGGTGAAAGCACACAGCAGATTGATTATAACAGCGATCATATAAAGTCAACTGTCAGTGATGTGCTTGAGATTGATGCTGACGTGTACAGAACAGATAAAGAGTTCAAAAGTTATACGATTGATTATTCAGGTGTAGATTCAGCAACAGCAGATAAACATGCGGATGTGTTTGCACAGGATGGTAAAGAATTATCAGATCGTAAAGAAATATTGGACAAAACGACAGGAAATGTAAGAAATATCATGTATAAGTACAGTGACGGAAGCTCTTATACAGAGACTTTTAGTATGAAAATGTACACATCAAAGGATGCAAGTGACAGAAAGTATAATTTGTATGTGCGGTTAGAAAAAGATAAAAAAGATTATCTGCCGCTGGATGAACTTGAAGACTTTTCAAAAGAAGAAGCAGAAAAAAGAGCAAGACAGTATTGTGACAAGCTTGGAATAACCGGTGTAGGTGATGTGATAGAATATTTTGCCATGGATGCTTCGCATATGACAGAGATAATGAACAGGGAAGAGAATGTTCAAGATTTAAAGTATTCCGGTTCGTTAAAGAGTGATAATAAAGAAGAGATAACATGGAATAAAGAAGATGAAGTATATGATTTTTTGTTTTATAAAAATATTGAGGGAATACCTGTTGCCTGGGCGGGAGCCAAAAGCAATAATGTGAATTATTCCAATCCATGTTATGTAAGAGTGGTAGTGGGAAGAGATGATATTAAGTTAATAGCTGATAATTATACATATAATATTACATGTGGCGGCAGTCCGGAAAATAATCAATTATGTACACTGGAGGATGCTATTACTGCTTTTAATACAGATAATCAATATGCAGGCGGTATAATGAAAATGAAAATAACTGAAATACGGCAGGTATATTGTCCACTGGCGAAAGTTATGGATGATTATTACAGAGGAACAGAGGCGGTTACATATCCGGTATGGCAGATTACATATGAAGTCGAAAGTGCTACGGTAAAAGATGGAACGGCTTACAGAGGTGTTACAAAAAGTATATATATAATGAATACAACTTATAATATCATCAGGAAAATGAGTTCTCAAAGTTAAGTGAGTCACATGCGGTTTATGTGTTAAGTATAATTTATGAGGATAATACGTCAAAGTGTAGGAGGGATTTTATGAGGATAAAATTAAGGGGTATGTGCCGCCATGAACTTATGAGAGTTATGTGTTCATGGCGTTTTTATATATCGCTGCTTATATATATAAGTATCGTATTCATAGCAGGGCATATGGATGTTGTAAAAAATTCTGCGGCTGAATCGATGCTTATAGTTGTTACCGGTGTTTCTAATTTTGATGTTGTATTATTTCTGACAGCTTCATTTCCGTTTGCATGCAGCTTTTGCGACGACTGGAATGACAGATATATCAATTCTGTTATTATAAGAAGTAATGTAATAAGTTATGCTGCCGCAAAGATGGTTGTGTGTGCACTGACATCATTTGCGGTGAGTTTTGTAGGGCTTAATGTCAGTACAGGAATATGGGCAATCCGGTACGGATGTGATATTCAGAGAACATATGGGATGGAGATTAGTAAAGGAAGGCAGTTCTATGACATTGCAGCGTCTTCGTTTCCGTATATGGTTATAATTGTTAAGACGGTGTGCTTTTCACTTGCAACGTCGGCATATGCCTCAATCGCATTTGCAATATCGTCAATAATTCCCAATTCTTTTGTAGCTGTAACACTTCCGCTTATGGTTGTGATTATTATCAGAAATTTTTTTGGATTTCTTCCGGGTGCTTTGAAACTTCCGGCTATTCAGGGAGCAAGCGGAGCATATGGAACGAGTACATCTGTTATGCTTATTATGTCATTAATGGTTGTAATTGGATATATTGTTCTTGCCGGTTGTGTGTTTTATAGATTTGTAAAGAGGAGGGTCGGTAATGAAATCATTTAGAATATGTATGCAGAATATAAGGAAATGGGGTTCTAACAGCCGTATAAAGATGTGTCTTATCATGTCGTTTCTTTTTGTTTATTCGTATATTTCCGGAATGTGGAAAATTATACCTCTTGTTGGTGAGAAGATGAATCCATGGATATTTCCGTTTCTTTTCTGCTGGAGATTTATGAAGATTGTATTTATGGCACCTATTGTATTTATTTTTTGTGATGCTCCGTTTATAGACAGCAACCAGTCATATGTTATGTTAAGGACGAGCAGAAAAAAGTGGTGTTTCGGACAGGTATTATACATATATGCAGGCTCTGTTATATACGCATTTGTGCTGTTTTTTTCTACGATAATTATTAATATCGGTCATATAAAGTGGGGAACCTCATGGGGAAAAGTGCTTGGTTCGGCAGGCACGTCTACAGTGCTTAGCACATTGGGAATTAATTATACGACAGTAAAGGTACCGACGATTGTAATAAGATATTATACACCTGCACAGGCTATGTTTTTTTCATTTCTGCTTATGGTATTAAGTTTTATTTTTATCGGACTTCTTATATATACAGTAAATGTTATTACAAAAACTAATGTTGCGGGGACAATAATTGCCGGATTTTTTGTGATATTAACTGCTGTTGTAGATGGAAATCAAAGGCTTATATGGTTTTCTCCTATAAGCTGGAATTCACTTAATAATATTGATGTTGCAGGCATGACGGCAAATCCTTCGATAGGTTATGTACTTGGAATGTATGTGCTGCTGATAGCTGTACTTACATTTTTGGCTGTATTTTTTGGAAGAAAACAGGAAATTATTGTTAGAAATGAGCATTGATGTGCGGAAAGAGAGGTATATATGAGTGATATTATAGAAATTTCACATGTGACAAAGAAATATGGTGCGGCAACAGTATTGAATGATGTAAATATTTCTTTTGAAAAGGGAAAAATACACGGGCTTATAGGTCGTAACGGTTCAGGAAAAACTATGCTTATGAAATGTATATGCGGTTTTGTGCCTGTGACGCAGGGCAGTGTTACAGTAAACGGCAAAAAAATCGGAAAAGATATAGATGTTCCGGAAAATCTTGGAGCAATCATTGAAACACCGGGATTTCTTAATAATTACAGCGGTTATAATAATCTTAAATTCCTTGCCGGGATTAATAAAAAAATAGGCAGGGAACAGATTCGTGAGGCTATTTCGTTTGTAGGACTTGACCCTGACAGTAAGAAGCATGTTGGGCGTTATTCGCTCGGAATGAGGCAGAGACTGGGACTTGCACAGGCGATTATGGAAAATCCCGATATACTTCTTCTTGATGAGCCTATGAACGGACTCGATAAACATGGTGTGAAAGAGATGAGAGAGCTTTTTAAGAGTCTTGCACAGCAGGGAAAGACGATTATTATGGCAAATCACAGTGCGGAAGATATTGATGTTTTGTGTGATACGGTATGTGAAATGGATCTGGGGGTGCTTACAAGGGTGAAGTAGTTGTAATTTTTTTCAAAATGTGTTAAGATATTAGACAATGAAGAAACTTATAAAAAGGAGAATTACAATGGAAGTAAGACCAGGAGCTAATCCGGCAGACGTAAAGAATTACGATACTGACAGATTGAGACATGATTTCCTCGTTCAGGACCTTTTTGTTGCTGACGAGATTAAGACTGTATACAGCCAGATTGACAGAATTATTGTAGGTGCTGCTACACCTGCAGCAAAGACACTTACACTTGAGGCAGGTGCAGAACTCAGAGCTGCATATTTCCTTGAGAGACGTGAGATGGGTATTATCAATATCGGCGGTAACGGTACAGTTACTGTTGACGGCAAGGATTATAAGTTTAAGTACAAAGACGGTATGTACATAGGAATGGGTGCTAAGGAGATTAAGTTCGCAAGTGATGATGCAGCTAATCCGGCTAAGTTCTATTTTAACAGTGCCCCTGCACATAAGACATATCCTACAGTATTTATCGACCCAGCCAAGGATATTCTTCCTGAAAATAAGAAAGAACTCGGATGTCTTGAGAGTGCTAACCACAGAACAATCAATAAGTATATTCTTCCGGGACAGGTTGAGTCATGTCAGCTTGAGATGGGTATGACTTGTCTTGAGCCTGGCAGTGTATGGAATACAATGCCATGTCATACACATGACAGAAGAATGGAAGTATATCTTTACTTTGAGGTACCTGAAGATGCCGTTGTTTTCCATTACATGGGAGAACCTACAGAGACAAGACATATTGTTATGAGAAATGAAGAGGCTGTTATTTCACCTAGCTGGTCAATTCATTCAGCATCTGCTACACATGCTTACACATTTATCTGGGGCATGGTTGGCGAGAATCAGGATTTCGATGACATGGATGATGTTGATATGAAGGATTTAAGATAATTACTATCTGATAATAATTAATCAACAATCCGGTTTAAACTGGTTCTGAAAAGTCAGATTATATTTTTGGAATGACACCGTATGGTTTCATTTATAGAATTTATTTAAGAAAAGGAGAATGAAAATGTCAGTAAATTTTTCACTTGAAGGTAAGACTGCATTAGTTACAGGTGCTTCTTATGGTATCGGTTTTGCTATTGCTTCAGGCATGGCTAAGGCTGGTGCTACAATCGTATTCAACGATATTAAGCAGGAGTTAGTTGATAAGGGTATTGCTGCATATAAGGAAGCAGGAATTGAAGCTCATGGTTATGTTTGTGACGTAACAAATGAGGATGCTGTTAATGAAATGGTTGCAAAGATTGCAAAGGAAGTTGCTCCTATTGATATTCTTGTAAACAACGCAGGTATCATTAAGAGAATCCCTATGTGTGATATGACAGCTGCTGAATTCAGACAGGTTATCGATGTAGACTTAAATGCACCTTTCATCGTATCTAAGGCTGTTATTCCATCAATGATTGAAAGAGGTCATGGTAAGATTATCAACATCTGTTCTATGATGTCAGAGTTAGGTCGTGAGACAGTTTCTGCTTATGCAGCAGCTAAGGGTGGTCTCAAGATGCTCACAAGAAATATCTGTTCTGAATATGGTCAGTATAATATCCAGTGTAACGGTATCGGACCTGGTTATATCGAGACACCTCAGACAGCTCCATTAAGAGAGCGTCAGCCAGATGGTTCAAGACATCCATTTGACCAGTTTATCTGTGCTAAGACACCTGCTAACAGATGGTTAAAGCCAGAAGAATTAGCTGGTCCAGCTGTATTCCTTGCTTCAGAAGCATCAGATGCAGTTAACGGACATATTCTTTACGTTGATGGTGGTATCCTTGCTTACATCGGCAAGCAGCCACAGTAAGAATAATACAGATAAGTAAATAAAAACATAATATATATTGTTTTATTCCCGGGCAGTTTAAGCTGTCCGGGATTTTTAGACTCTTTGTCAGGATCAGGAGGGCAATATTTTTTAGCATAACTGTCGGTAGACAATTTTTTAACTATCTGATATAATTTATTTTGGAAATTAAAATATTGTGCAGGAATATAATTGTATGCACAGAAATGTGAGGGTTATATGAAGTTAGAAGTAAAAGATATCACCAAATCATTTGGCGATAAACAGGTGCTTCATGGAATTTCTTTTGAAGTTCAAAGCGGAAGAGCACTTGGACTTCTGGGAAGAAATGGTGCCGGTAAGACTACAACGATAAGAATTCTTATGGATGTATTCCGTGCCAATTCAGGAGAAGTTCTTCTTGATGGAGAAAAGTTTAACCAGAGAAAGCATCTTATAGGTTATCTTCCGGAAGAGAGAGGTCTTTATCCTAAGAAGAAAGTAATTGAACAGATGGTTTATCTTGGAAGAATCAGAGGAATATCAAAATCCGAGGCTGTTGCCAATTCAAAAAAATGGCTGAAAAGGCTTGGCGTTCTTGAATATGAAAATGCAAAGCTTGAGACTCTTTCAAAAGGTAACCAGCAGAAAGTACAGCTTGCATCAACATTGGTATGTGATCCTGATATAGTTATTCTTGATGAGCCGTTCAGTGGTCTTGACCCTGTTAATTCAAGAATTTTACAGGATGTTGTCATGGAACTTATAGGGCAGAATAAGATAGTTATTTTTTCAAGCCACCAGATGAGTTATGTTGAGGAATTCTGTAAGGATATAGTTATTATCAATAAGGGAGACGTTGTGTTATCCGGTGACCTTGACAATATTAAAAGAGAGTTTGGAAAGAATCAGCTTGTTGTATCAGCTGTTGATAAGACATTGGATGACCTTGAAAATATTATTAATGAACATATGTCAGATATTCTTGAGATTACAGGAAGAACAAAGGAAGAATTGATTATTAAAAATGTTGCAGATGTATCAAGAAAGCAGATTCTTTCAAAGTTTATCAGTGAAAATATAGAGATTGAACGATTTGAGACTTATAAGCCGTCTCTTAATGATATTTTTGTTTCAAAAGTTGGTGATGCAGATGAGAAGGAGGCGGCAGAATAATGAAAAAATTCGGAGTTATTTTTCAGTATGAACTGATGAATTACATAAAAAATAAGAGTTATGTAATTACTACTGTTATTATTGCACTTGTTGCCGGTATTATTATGTTTGTGCCAAATTTCATTGACATAGGTTCTGTTACGGGTGAGAACAAAAATGATGTATCCGATGAAAATTCAGGTGCAGATTCTGACAGCACTATACTTGTATATGATAAGAGTGGTATGGTTACTGATATAAGCTTTATACAGAACTTTTATCATGATGACGCAATAAAAAAGGCTTCAGGAGAAAACGAACTTGTTGATAAAGTCAAGGCTGATGAAGTATCAGCCGGCTTTGTAGTTAATTCGCTTACAGACTATGATTACTATGTATATAATCAGAGTATGACAGATGATAATCAGGTTGTTTTCACACAGGTGATGACAGTGTTGAATCAGATGGTATATTGCCAGAAAAATGGTATAGATTATGCTACATTAACACAGGCATTTAATCCGCAGATTGACTGCCATGAAAATATTCTTGGCAAAGACATGGGAAGCAATTACTGGTACTGTTATGGACTTGTGATGATTATTTTTATGATTATTATTATGTATGGCTCTATGGTTGCGACTTCGGTAACGCAGGAGAAGAGCAACAGAACAATGGAAGTGCTTGTTACAAGTGTTGATACTAATCTTTTATTCTTTGCGAAGGTACTTGCAGGTGCAGTAGCAGCACTTATTCAGTCAGCTGTTATGCTTGGAACTGTTCTTATTTCTTATAAGATTAATCAGGATAAATGGGGCGGCATGCTTAATATGGTCCTTGATATTCCGGCAAATGTGCTTGTTGTGTTTGCACTTTTTGGAATAGGCGGATTTTTATTCTACACATTTATATATGGTGCAATGGGGGCACTTGTATCAAAGACAGAAGATATAAATAAGAGTGCGGGCGGCGTGCAGATGGTAATTATGATTGTTTACTTTATTACACTTGCATCTTTGACGGATGTTGATGGAATCATGATAAAAGTTACATCATTTCTGCCTGTAAGTTCTTACAGTGCCATGTTTGCTAGAGTGGCAATGGGCTCTGTAAATACATGGGAAATTGTAGTATCATTTATTATACTTGTGGCAAGTATTGTTGTTGTAGGAATAATAGGTGCGAAGATTTACAGAATGGGTACATTAAGATATGGTAATCCAATAAAACTTTCCAATGCATTTAAATCAATAAAAGAAAACTAAGATAAAAAGAACAGGCTGTGTATGATGGTATAAAAGTCATGCACAGCCTGTTGAAATATACGGATATTAAATTTTTAATTAAAGCTTTACGAGTGTTCCGCCTTTAACTTCAATACATTCTTCATCATTTTTCATAAGCCATGCAGAAGCAGCAGAAGGATTGTATACAAAACTGTTGTCAGCTGCAAACTGAAGGCGGTTGAATACGTCGTTATAATCAACAATTTCTATATTGGTTGCATACCAGATGTCGTCCTGACCTGATATCATTTCACAGAATTCTTCGATTATATTCCAGTTATCATTTCTGTCAAATTCAAAACTGTGTCCCCATACATACATCATGTAAAGATATTGCTTTTTCTTTAAGGACATGAATTTTTTACCGAATTCTTTGAGATGATGGTTGTGATGGCATGTAGGGAGCCAACGCATGTAATCATCAGGCATTCCGAATCCGTTTTCATCACCCAGAAGGATAGGAGCTTCTGCAAACTTTGCATTTGTTTCAGTGCTGCAGACTGCTGAGTATTTATCGGCAGCAATTCTGCCATATACGATACCGGCATTTCGTGCAATGTCTACACATCTGTCGTCACATGAACCGTTAGGATAAGCGATTCCTCTTACGGGATAACCAAATACTTTTTCAATTTCCATTTTATCATCATATATTTCATGAAATATTTCAGGTGACGGACATCTTGCGATAGTAGGGTGCGTTACTGTGTGTACGGCAACTTCATGACCGGCATATAAAGAAGTCCATTCTTCTTTCGGAATACGGTTTTTCATATCAGTAAGACCTGAATTCAGATTAAATGTTGCTTTTATTCCATATTTATTAAAAATCTTGACAAGACGTCTGTCCTGAACCTTTCCATCATCATAGCTCAAAGTAAGAACTTTATGCTTTCCTCCCGGAAAAGCTTTATATATTTTGTTCATTTATACAATCTGCCTTTCTGTATGCAATTGATAACTTTTATAAAAACTGAATAATATTATAGTATAATTGTCATGATTTGTCGATAAATATTAGACGTTTTAGCAATTGTTTCAAGTAAAATACATAATTTTTTTCATTAATAGTATTTGCAGCTGTGATTGGCAGACTGTAAATTTTTTCATTATTAATATATGCACACACTTCGCCTACGGTTTCGCCTGAAATGACAGGAGCTGAAAGTGTCTGCATATGTATTGATACATTTACTTTATCATCGTGTGATAAAAGTGCAGTGAAACCATTATTGTTCTCGATTTTTAAATGAAGTACCGATGGATTACCATTTTCAACGATTATATCGTCTGGCTGCATGTCTTTGGAGATGATTTCTGACGGATAGTACGTGTTTCTTGCGTAATCCAGAAGTTTCCGTGTATCTTTCCATTTATATGTTTTATTATTGGGCCAGCCGCATGCCATGAGTGCAACAATAAATGTACGTCCGTCACACCTGTATGCACATACATAACAGTAGCCTGCATCTCCTGTAAAACCGGTTTTTCCTGAAATTACATTATCATACATGTCTAAAAAGGCATTGGAGTTAGAAACACTGTATGAATTATATGTTTTAAGATTGTTATCAGAAGTTTTTAATGATGATGTAAAAGTGTGGTTTTTGGATTGTGTTATATTAAGAAAATCCCGATTTTTAATGCAATATGCCATTATTGTCGCGAGGTCTCTGGCTGTTGTTGAATGTATTCCATTTTCATCTTCGCTGTCAAGGCCGTTCGGGGTTATAAAATATGTATCATGACAGCCAAGTTCTGCGGCTTTCCGGTTCATTGCCGATGCAAAAAGAAGGACAAGCATTCTGGACTGTTCGTCGGTGTTGGTTTCCGGACTCATACTGTCTTTGTCATCTCCATCGTATAGATAATGCAGAGCGATATTTTCGGCGATTATTACAGCTGTATCATTGTGTGATTTTAACATGAGTGAATACAGCAGGTCATTTATAGAAAAAATCTCACCTTTTACAGCATTAAGCTGTACATCAGGCATTGATGCGGCATATGCTGATGTTGTGCACAAAATATTTTCTTTTGCATATTCAAGTGCGATTATGCATGTCATTATTTTTGTAGTGCTTGCCATTGGAGCTTTTTCATTTTCATTTTTGCCATATAAAACACGTCCGGTATCGCCATCCAGAAGTACGGCATATTTTGCAAAGATTGAATCAGGGGATTCTTTTGCGTATGAGGCCGTTGTAAAAAGATTAAAAAAATGTACAGTCATAATTGAAATTATAACTGTATATAATAAAAATTTTTTGAAAATATTGATTTTTTTCTTTGTCATATTAAAAAATCTGATATAATGATTATTATAATATTTATGCAGTAAATATAAATAAAATACAAAATTTTTATATAATGCGGAAAGGAGTTTTATATGAGTTATATAGAATTTAATAATGTAAAAAAGATATATAAAATGGGTGATGTTAAGATAAAGGCACTTGCAGGGGCATCTTTTACTATAGAAAAAGGTGAATTTGCAGTTATTGCAGGACCGAGTGGTGCGGGAAAAAGCACAATTCTTAATCTGCTTGGTGGAATGGATACAGCTACGACGGGTGAGATTATAGTTGACGGACAGCATGTTAATGAAATGGATGCAAAGCAGCTTACAGCATATAGAAGATATGATATAGGATTTGTTTTCCAGTTCTATAATCTTGTGCAGAATCTTACTGCAAGGGAAAATGTAGAACTTGCGGCACAGATTTGCAAAGATCCGCTTGACATTGATAAGACACTTGACGCAGTCGGTCTTTCAGACAGAAAGAAAAATTTCCCGGCCCAGCTTTCGGGTGGTGAGCAGCAGAGGGTTGCAATAGCAAGAGCACTGGCAAAAAATCCAAAGATTCTTCTCTGCGATGAGCCTACAGGTGCACTTGATTACCAGACAGGCAAAGCTGTGCTGAAGCTTTTACAGGATACTTGTATTAAACATGGTGTTACGGTTGTTGTCATTACACATAATCTTGCCCTCACACCTATGGGAAATAAGGTTATCCGCGTTAAAAACGGAGTTATATCAGACGTTACAGTCAATGAAAATCCGGTGCCGATAGATGAAATAGAATGGTAATATTTACATATTTTGGAGGATTTATACATGGGTAAGACAGTTATAAAGGATACTTTCAGGGAGATAAAAGGCTCTTTTGGAAGATTTTTTGCCATATTTGCCATAGTGGCTATTGGCGTGTCATTTTTTGCAGGCATAACGGCATCGTCATCTGATATGAGATATTCGTCAGACAGCTATTATGATGAATATAATCTTTTTGATTTAAGACTTCTTTCGGATGCCGGTTTTACGGATGATGATATTAAGGCAATTCGTGAAACTGATGGCGTAAAAGGCGTCTTTGCAGCACATGAGGCTGATGTGCTTACTACAATCGGCAATGCACAGGTAACAGTGAGAGTGATGGGTGTTCCTGAAAAAAATCGTGCAGATGACAATGAAGATTATATTAACAGGCTGCGTCTTAAAGAGGGCAGGCTCCCTGAGAGTGACGGAGAATGTGTGGTTCGGTATTCTGATTTTTATGACGGAAAAGTTGATATTGGTGATACAATTACTCTTCGCTCCGGAGATGAAAAGGATATATCTGATACGCTGAAATTCAATGAATATAAGGTTGTGGGACTTGTATACACGCCGTATTATGTAAGTTATGATATCGGACAGAGTTCGACAGGAAGCGGAAAAGTAAATATATGTATTATGGTAAATGACGACTGTTTTGCTGGAGATTATTATACAGAAACATTTGTGACAGTAGATGGTGCAAAGCAGCTTAATACGTATACAGATAAATATTTCAGCTGCGTCGATGATGTCAAGGTAAGGCTTGGAAATACAGGCACAAAGCAGATTGAAGCAAGAAGAAGTGATATAAAAAATAATATAGAAAATGAAAGACAGGCTGCATTAAATAAAGTATACGATTCTGTGCGTGAGTCGGTGAGGGAACAGATTTATTCGCAGTACCGTGCATATTATCCGGGCATAGACATAACATCCATGGCAGAGCCGCTTGTTGAACCGGCTGTAAATCAGGCTATTGCCAATCTTGATTTATCTGAAATCAATGATAAGTTTGACAAGGCAGAAAATGAAGCTCTTGGCAGTGAATGGAAATGGTATGTGCTTGACAGAAATTCACATTATTCATTCAGGGATTATAAGTCTAGTGCAGACAGAATGGATGCGATAGCGGTAGTATTTCCGGCATTTTTTATTCTTGTTGCGGCACTTGTGTGCCTTACAACTATGACAAGAATGGTTGATGAACAGAGAGGCCTTATAGGTACTTATAAAGCAATTGGATATGGCAAAGCTGCAATAGCCATGAAGTTTGTGCTATATTCGCTTATGGCATCGCTTTCAGGAGGAATAATCGGATGTATATTCGGTCTGAAAGTATTTCCTCTGATTATATATAACAGCTGGAATATTATTTATTATATGCCAAAAATAAAATATGCTAATCATATTATTCTTTCGATTATTGCAATTGCATCTATGGCAGCAGTTATTGTGGCTGCTACGCTTGCAGCATGTATGAGTGAACTTTCGGAGGTTCCGTCAACGCTTATGAGACCGAAATCACCGAAAAAAGGCAAGAAGATTTTGCTTGAGCATATTGGAATTATATGGAAACATCTGTCATTTTCAGGAAAAGTGACTGCAAGAAATATATTCCGGTATAAAAAGAGATTCTTTATGACAGTTGTCGGAATTGCAGGCGGGTGTGCACTCATGCTTGCCGGATTTGCGATAAAGGACAGTGTTTCTGCACTTATACAGAAGCAGTTTGTACAGATTATAAAGTATGATGCGACAATAAGTTACAGTGATGAATCGGTGCTTGATACAGTTAAAGCTGATGACAGAATCGATGATTATGATACTATACATACATATCTTTCGGATGTCGGAAATGCAGAAGTGATTGAGGATGAAGACAAGCAGCAAAAAGAAGATATAACCATAGATGTTGTGGAAAATGCGGATGAATTTGAAAAATTTATTCTGTTAAGGAAGCGTAATACAAATGTTACGTACAAGCTGGATAATGATGGTATATGTATTACAGAACAGCTTGCAGGAACGCTTGGTGTAAGGGCAGGTGATACTATATATCTTTCATCCGATTCAGGAGTAAGAAAACCGGCTGTTGTATCACATGTGGTTGAAATGTATACAAACAGTTATATATTTATGACAGCCGGTTATTATGAAAAAGTTTTTGGAGAAGAATATTCACCGAATGCAATTCTTGTAACCCTGACGCAGAAAAATGATGATATGCAGAATGAAATCGGAAGTGATTATCTTTCAATGGATAATGTAAAAGGAATAACATTCTGTTCTTCTAATATAGAAAAGTTTAATAATATGATTTCATCAATTAATCTTGTTACATATGTATTGATATTATCGGCGGCAGCTCTTACATTTGTAGTTTTGTATAATCTTATTAATGTGAATGTTTCTGAGCGTATACGAGAAATTGCAACGATTAAGGTACTTGGATTTTTTGACAAAGAAGTTGCATCGTATGTTTATCGTGAAAATGTTGTTATATCAATAATAGGTTCGCTTGCAGGACTTATACTTGGAAGAGGACTTCATCTGTATATAATGAAAACAATTGAGATGGATAATGTAATGTTCGGCGATGCGGTGCGTCCTGTATCATATGTATATTCATTTGTGCTTACGATGATTTTTGCATTGTTTGTCAATCTTGTTATGTATAACAGATTAAGGAAAGTACCTATGGTTGAATCATTAAAATCAGTTGAATAACGTGATTATTTTAAATACATATTTGGGACCTGCCTTTCATATATTATGAAAAACAGATAAACAGGAGAAAGGAGCAGTGTCTGATTTAAAAGAAATCACATGTCTTTTGCCGGAACGGTTAAAGCGGATTGTAGAGACGGAAGTTATGGTGCCGGGGAAAAACGGATTTTGTAAGCTTTCGGAAATACGAATAAGGATTAACCGTCCGGCAATTCTTATGTACAATAATAATAAAGAGAAAGTTATTGAAAATATAAAGATAACATCTGATGATATTGCATACATTATACAGATGGTGACAAGGTATTCAATGTATGCATATCAGGACAGTATACGTCAGGGATATGTGACTGTAAAAGGCGGCCACCGCATAGGTGTGGCAGGGCAGGCGATAACCCGGGACGGACATATATGCGGACAGAAATATATATCATATATAAATATACGTGTTGCACATGAAGTGGTTGGGTGTGCAGACGAAATAATTGATTTTATATGCAGCGGCGGATTTAAAAATACACTTGTCGTATCACCGCCGGGCTGTGGTAAAACAACGATTCTGCGTGATATTATAAGACATATTTCATATGGCATTGGATGTGTTCCGCTAAAAGTTGCCATTGTTGATGAACGTTCTGAAATAGCCTCGAGCCATGTCGGAATTCCGCAGAATGATATAGGAATACGCACGGATGTTCTTGATATGGGGCTTAAAAGCGAGGGGATGATTATGCTTGTAAGGTCAATGTCACCTCAGGTTGTTGCCGTTGATGAAATAGGAAGCATGGAAGATGTAATGGCAATAAAGCAGATTATAAACTGCGGATGTCATATCCTTGCATCAATACACGGTTATGGAATTGCAGACTGTATGAACAGACGTGAGCTTGCAGGGATGTTTGGAGCTAATGGATTTGAAAGAATAGTTGTACTTTCGGACAAGAATGGTGCAGGAACGATAGAAGAAATGAGGACTGTAAAAAATGGGGGATTATAATGGATATCATAAAAATTACAGGGGCAGCAGTTGTTCTTATGTCGAGTTTTATGCTTGGAATGTACTTTGTTGTAGTAAATAAGACGCGTATAAAAAATCTTGCAGATATAGATGAGACATGGAGAACAATATCGGCAGAAATCAGATTTCAGTCGGGAAGTCTCCCCGAGATATTTAAAAGATTTGCATCGCATGAGTATTCATTTGGCATAAAAGCACTTTATAAAGATGTATATGAGAATATGGTGGTTGACAGTGAAAAGGCAGCATTTGACATTATATGGAGGGAGAGCGTCAGAAATAACGCATCAAAAAGCTGTTTTTTAAGGGAAGATGAAGAGTTTCTTATGCAGTTTGGAAATATGCCGGTGCATCTTGATATACAGACGCAGACGGACTTTGTCAATCATATGATAAGTATGCTTGATGACAGAATAAAAAAAGCACAGGATAAAACGGACAGCCAATGCCGGATATACAGATGTATGGGTATTGCAGCAGGAGTTTTTCTTGTGCTTGTTTTGATTTAAGGAGGGGTGCCGGTGGAGGTAAGTCTGATATTTAAAATTGCGGCAGTTGGAATTCTTGTATCGGTGTTAAGCCAGGTGTTAAAGCACAGCGGCAGGGAGGAGCATGCGTTTCTTACAAGTCTTGCAGGACTTCTGCTGGTGCTTTACTGGCTGGTGCCGATAATTGTGAATCTGTTTGAAAATATGAAAAAACTGTTTGATTTTTAATGCTTTTAACAGACTGGAGTGTGCTTTATGAGTGTTTTAAAAATAGCTTCAACGGCTGTGTGTGCCGTGTTTTTTGCGATGATTTTAAAAAATGCGGGAAGCCAGCTATATGTGCTTGTGACGATGGCTGTATCTGTGCTTATTATTATTGCGGTTGCCGGGAAAATATCCGGAATTATTTCACAGATAACGAAGCTGTCATCATACCTTAGTAATGCGGGGCAGTATATGGCACTTATGATAAAAATAATAGGAATTACATATGTGGTGCAGTTTACATCAGATTTGTGCCGTGACAGCGGATACAGTGCATTGGCTGGACAGGTTGAGGTGTTTGGAAAAATAACAATAGCAGCAGTGAGTATTCCTGTTGTAAGCATGCTTCTTGAGACGGTGGAAAAATGCGTGGGATATTAAAAAAATTATTGTGTGGCGTGTTAGTATTTTTATATGCAGCATCATTTGTGATGTTGGCTTATACAAGTGTAAATGCTGAGTCTGTGACGGAAAAAAGCGGAAATTCTGTGGAAACAGATAACGATGGGGATACGGTAAATGCTGAATATGGATTATCTGTTGACGATTACGATTTTTCTGAAATTGATGAAATTATGAAAAAATACAGTTATGACAGGGAAAATACGGATTTTGAAAGTCTGGTGAAAAGCATAGCAGAAAGTGATTATTCACAGACAGGCATTATTAATGTGGTTATAAAGAATTTTCTGGCAGTTTTCAGGGAAAATACTGATACAGTTATAAAAATAATTATGCTTTCACTTCTGTCGGCAGGAATTAATTTTATTATTCCGTCATTTAATAAAAAACAGGTTTCAGATATATCGGAGATAATGCTTTATACAGGACTGGTAGTTATTGTTTCGGGATTTTTTTATTCATCATGTGTAGAGTGTGTGAATGCTATTGATGCCGGCCTTAAAATATATAAAGCGGTAATACCGGCTTTTCTTTCGGCTGTAACATTTATGACAGGGAGTGTGACAAGCGGTGTTTACTATGAAATGATGCTTCTTATGATAACAGTTGTTAATATTATATTTAAAAATGTGCTTCTGGGGCTTATTAAAGTGGATTTTATGCTTATTGTGGCAGATGCGTTTACAAAGAGCGAAAGATTTTCTAATATATGTAAATTTATTCCGCCTGTTATTAAATGGACATGCAGAATTGTAATTACACTGTTTTCAGGAGCCGGATGGATTAAGGGGATGATAACTCCTGTTAAAGAGAGTGCAAAGAAAAAAGCGGTATATAAAGTGCTTAAAGTGCTGCCGGGAATAGGAGATTCAGCAGAAACAGTTTCTTTTACGATATTTTCGGCGGGAAGTGTGATAAAAAATGCAATAGGCATCGGAGGTGTTATATTGATAATATCGGCTGTAAGCCTGCCTGTGATAAAACTTTTAAGTTTTACTGTAATATTAAAGTTTACTGCTGCTGCAGTCCAGCCGGTTGCTGATAAAAAGTTCGCGAATATACTTGATGCTTCGGGAACGGTGACTGGTCTTATGACGCTTCTTGTTGTTATGTCGGCATGTCTTTTTATATTGTTTACTGCGATAGTGTGCACAGTTACAAATAATAGTTGAGGAATAAAATATGGATAAGCTTCTTGGCTGGGTAAAACAGATATTTGTCATAAGCATTTTGTCAGAACTTGTAATTCATATTCTGCCTGATGAAAAATATGAAGGAGTTGTAAGGCTTCTGTGCGGCTGTATGATAACTGCTGCCTGTATAATGCCTGTGCTTAATATTATAAATGCGGAATATGATGCGGATATTGATTTATTTGCGAAAACTTCACAGATAAGTGAACTTAGGTCACAAATAAGATTTTCAGGAAAAGACTCGTCAGATGTCATGATTGAAAAATATATAGAAACACAGCAGGAATTCGTCACGAAAAAGGTTATGGAAGAGGGATTTACGCCATCAGAGGTTGAAATAGTAATTGACACAGATGAAGACAGTGATACATATCTTGATGTCCAGAAAATAAATATTGCAATTGATAAAAAAGATAAAAAAATATTTTATGGTGAAAATAATAAAGAAATTGTGATATCGGAAAAAGTTATTAATCTTCGTAGCAGCATAGCACAATATTATGAATTAAATTCCGGGCTTGTTAATATTTATATTTTATAAGAATGTGGTGTCATAACGGATGTCTTTACCGGTGCCCGCATTAAGAGGCACGGAAAGGGGAATTTGTTTTATGGATAACGGATTAGTTGAAAAAATGTTGAATAAATCGGGAAAGGAAAAAATATTAATAGTATTACTCATAGGAGTATTGCTCCTTGTAATTGCAATTCCTGTAAAAAGTGACAAAACAGGCGGATATGTATCGGGCAGTGATACATACAAAACTTCTGACGAAGAAATATCGGATTATGATGTATATATGGAACAGCGTATAGAAAAGATTCTGTCACAGGTGGACGGAGTCGGCAAAGTTAATGTTATGGTTACGCTTGAAAATACGGATGATACAGCTATAGGCGGTGTTGTTATTGTGGCACAGGGAGGTGATAATGGTTCGGTTGTATCTAATATTACATCAGCACTTGAGGCGTTGCTTGGAATACCCGTCCATAAAATAAAAGTATTAAAAATGTCATAATTAGGGAGGCAGTTTTGAAAAAAATCAAAAAAAATCAGGTTATTATCACGGCACTTGCCATTATGATAGCTGTTGCAGGCTACATAAATTATACGGGGAATTTATCGGATATTATTTCAGTCAAAGATACTAAAGATGCAAGTTCAGACGGAGTTGTAATTGATGAGAATACGGGCGAAATTGTAAATAATGATGCAGAGCCGGATGACAATTCACTCATGGAGCCGGGCAGTGTAATGCTCACATCAGGAAGCAGCGTGTCGGACAGCATTATATCTGAAGCAAAGTTAAACAGGGAACAGCTTCGTGCAAAAAACAAAGAAATGCTTATGGAGATAGTAAATAATGAATCGCTTGATGAAGCAGCAAAGCAGGCCGCTGTAAATAAACTTGCTGATATAAGTGATACATCACAAAAGGAAATTGCAGCTGAACTTCTTCTTGAGGCAAAAGGATTTTCCAATGCTGTAGTGTCTGTGACTGATGGAAATGTGGATGTTGTAATTAACAGTACAAAGCTTGATGATACGTTAAGAGCACAGGTTGAAGATATTGTTAAAAGAAAAACAGGAGTAAGTGCAGATAAGATTACAATAAATATTTGCAATAATTAGGATTTTTTATTATAATGAACCTAATAACAATTTGACTTAGGAGGTTCACTATGACTAAAGAGTTTGAAGATAAAGGAAATAATTATTCTATTCGTGAGAATGTAAACATTGGCGAGGTTCGTGTTGCTGATGAAGTCGTTGCCATTATAGCAGGACTTGCAGCTACGGAAGTTGAGGGCGTTGAGTCTATGGCAGGCAATATTACGAATGAACTTGTTGCAAAACTCGGAATGAAGAATCTTTCAAAAGGTGTTAAGGTTACGGTTGAGGATAAGACAGTTACAGTTGACCTTGCACTAAATATAAGATTTGGATATGAGATTCCAAAAGTATCAAAGAAGGTACAGGAAAAAGTAAAATCAGCAATTGAAACTATGACAGGTCTTGATGTTGTAGCAGTTAATATCAAAATTGCAGGCGTGAACATTGAAGCAGAATAAGTTGTCTGAATAATTCAGGCAGGCTCATTAAACGCCAGACCGTATTTATAATATAAGCGGTCTGGCTTTAAAATTATACAAACAGGAAATGGAGAAAATTTTATGACAAGATCAGTTATGAGGGAACATATTTTTAAGATACTTTTTCGTGCAGAATTTTATGACGCACAAGAGATGACACAGCAGATTAATTATTATCTTGAAGAAGTTCCTAAGGTTACTGAAAAAGAAGTAAATGAGATTACAGGTAAAGTGCTTAATATTGTAGATAAGATACCTGAGATTGATGAGATGATTAACTCAGTATCAAAGAGCTGGCCAACAAGCCGTCTTGGCAAATCAGAGCTTACAATTATGCGTCTTGCCGTATATGAAATTAAGTTTGACGAAGATATTCCTACTAATGTAGCAATTAACGAAGCTGTTGAACTTGCAAAGAAATACGGTGCTGACAATGCACCTTCATTTATCAATGGTGTGCTTGCACAGCTGGCAGACTGATTAGCATATTGGGGAGAATAATGTAATGGCGGGCGTATATACGGTTGCACAGATGAATTCTTATATAAAAAATATGTTCCGTCAGGATTTTGTCCTTAGCAGGGTTGATGTCAGGGGAGAAGTGTCAAATTGTAAGTATCACACTTCCGGACATATATATTTTACTTTGAAAGATGAGAGCGGGACACTTGCGGCGGTAATGTTTGCAGGACAGGCCAAAAATCTGTCTTTCAGGCTTGAAAACGGCATGAAAGTTGTTGTCAGCGGAAGAATCGATGTTTATGAGCGTGATGGAAAATATCAGATTTATGTAAATAATATTACAGCTGACGGCATAGGAGATTTATATAAAAAGTTTGAAGAGCTGAAGTCGTATTATGAAGAGATGGGATATTTCTCAAATGAGTACAAGCGTCCGATTCCGCAATATGCTTCAAGGATAGGTATTGTCACTGCTTCGACAGGTGCTGCCATACATGATATTTTAAATATTGCACACAGAAGAAATCCCTACGTTTCGCTCACGCTTTATCCGGCTCTCGTACAGGGAAAGAATGCTGCACAAAGCATAGCACAAGGCATACGCACGCTTGATGCGATGAATTTTGATGTTATTATTGTCGGTCGTGGCGGTGGTTCTATAGAAGATTTGTGGGCTTTTAATGAAGAACCTGTAATTGAAGCAGTCTTTAATTCCAATACGCCGGTCATATCTGCGGTTGGACATGAGACTGATTTTACGATAACTGATTTTGTTGCTGATTTGCGTGCACCAACGCCGTCAGCGGCAGCAGAACTTGCAGTATCTGATATATCTGTTACACAGTCACGGATTGAAGGATATATGGAACTGTTAAACCAGTTGATGGAACGAAAGTTATACATGTACAGGTCACAGCTTGAAAATAAAAAACTGAAACTTGAACATTTAAGCCCGATGACAATTCTTGACAGCAGAAGGAATCAGCTTATCCAGACAGGACAGCGTATGGAAAATGCAATGAATAATATATTATTGTCAAGAAAGCACCAGCTTGAAATATATGCTTCAAAGCTTCATGGTCTGTCACCGCTTGAAAAACTAAGCCAGGGATATTCTTATGTTGAAAGTATACAGGGAAAACCTGTTAATTCAGTGAAAAATATTGATGCCGGCGACAAAGTAAAAATATATTTTAAAGACGGAAATGTTGATGCACAGGTGCTGGAGGTAAATAATGGCAAAATCAGCGACAATTGAGGAATCATTTGAAAAACTTGATAAAATTGTGTCACAGTTAGAAGACGGAAGCCTTTCAATGAATGAAGCGTTTAAACTTTATAAAGAAGGCGTCCAGCTTGTAAATAACTGCAATAATATGTTGGACAAGGTTGAAAAACAGCTTGTTGTTCTTAACGGAAGTGAGGAAACAGATGATGTTTAAAGATGAGTTAGATAACCGTTTATTATATATTAATTCTGTGATTAAGGAATTTCTGCCGGAATCTGATAACGAATTATATAAAAAGATTATAGATGCCGCATGTTACAGCGTTGAGGCGGGCGGCAAAAGAATACGCCCGATGATAATGCTTGAGACATACAGGCTTTGTGGCGGGAAAGATGAAGAAATTGTAAAGCCGTTTATGGCTGCACTTGAATATATACATACATATTCACTTGTTCATGATGATCTTCCTGCTATGGATAATGATGATTACAGACGTGGAAGGCTTACAACTCATAAGGTATTTGGTGAAGATTTTGGAATTCTTGCAGGTGATGCACTTCTTAATTATGCATATGAGGTGATGACATCGGCAGTTTGTGCAGCTTCACCGGAAAATATGAAAAACTGTGCCGGTGCGGCAGCGGTTATAGCAAGGAAAGCCGGTATTTTTGGAATGGTCGGTGGACAGTCGCTTGATGTGCTGCTTACAGACAAGCCTGTAAATGAAAAAGAGATGGAATTTATATTTAATCTTAAAACAGGTGCACTTATTGAAGCGGCATTTATGGCAGGTGCAATACTTGCAGGAGCCGGTAAGGAGTGTGTCAGCCAGCTTGAAAAGGCAGGAAATCTTGTTGGTGTGGCGTTCCAGATTAAGGACGATATCCTCGATGTCACAAGTACACAGGAAGTTCTCGGAAAGCCGGTATTCAGTGATGAAAAGAATAATAAGACAACATATGTAACGCTTTATGGAATGGAAAAAGCCGCTGCTGATGTAGAAAATATGTCGGAAAAAGCTGAGAGCATCGTGAAGAGTATTGGAGATAATGAATTTTTAATTGAGCTTATAAATAAACTGATTAGCAGGGAAAAATAATTATGATTCTTGAAAAAATCAATAAACCTAATGATATTAAAAAACTTGATCCAATTGAATATAATCAGTTAGCATACGAGATAAGGCAGTTTCTTATTGAAAATATAAGCAAAACAGGCGGACATCTGGCATCTAACTTAGGTGTGGTTGAACTTACAATGGCTTTGCATATTGTATTTAATCTGCCACAGGATAAGCTTATATGGGATGTAGGACATCAGTCTTACACACATAAGATTCTTACAGGTAGAAAAGACCTTTTTGGAGGGCTTCGCAAGTTTGGGGGAATGAGTGGCTTTCCTAAGAGGAATGAGAGCGATTATGATGCGTTTGATACAGGACACAGCTCGACATCTATTTCGGCAGGACTCGGATATGCCTGTGCAAGAGATGTAAGAAAACAACATTATGATGTTATTTCTGTCATAGGAGACGGTGCACTCACAGGCGGTATGGCATACGAGGCGTTAAACAATGCATCGCGTGTAAAGGGCAGCTTTATTATTGTTCTGAATGATAATACAATGTCTATCTCGAAAAATGTCGGTGGTGTTTCTGAGATGTTAAGTAACATACGTTCCTCAGATTCGTATTATGACCTGAAGGACAGTGTTGCCAATACACTCTATAAGCTGCCTAACGGAGACAAGCTTGTTGAATCAATTAAAAAGAAAAAGAGTAATCTGAAACAGATAATTTTTCCGGGACAGATGTTTGAAAGCATGGGGATTTCTTATCTTGGTCCTGTAAATGGACATGATATTGATAAGCTTATAAAAATCTTCAGAATAGCGAAAAGAATTGACAAACCTGTCCTTGTCCATGTTGTAACACAGAAAGGGCACGGGTACAGGCCGGCAGAGAGAAATCCAAGTAAATTCCACGGAATTGCACCATTTGATATAAAGACGGGTGAACTGCTCAAAAAATCGGACAAACCGACATATTCGGATGTATTTTCCGATGAAATATGCGAGCTTGCAAAAAATGATGATAAGATTGCTGCTATAACAGCTGCGATGCCAGACGGAACAGGACTTGCAAAGTTTGCAAGATGGTTCCCGGAAAGATTTTATGATGTCGGGATTGCGGAGGAGCATGCTGTCACATTTAGTGCTGGACTTGCGGCAGGCGGATTGAAACCTGTCTTTGCAGTATATTCGTCATTTTTGCAGCGTGCATTTGACCAGATACTGCATGATGTGTGTATACAGCAGCTTCATGTTGTATTTGCGATTGACAGGGCCGGACTTGTTGGAAGCGACGGTGAGACACATCAGGGAATATTTGATTTATCATTTTTAAATTGTATTCCTAACATGACAATTTTTGCACCAAAAGATGGGGAAGAGTTAAAGCTTGGACTTCGTTTCGGACTGCAGGATTACAATGGTCCTTTTGCAATAAGATATCCAAGAGGAGAAGTAACGGACGCTTTTGATGATTTTGAAACAATGCCCGTTGTCTACGGAAAAGCAGAGATGATTCATAAAGGCAGTGAAATAGCACTTGTTGCGGTTGGCTCAATGGTTGAGACGGCATGTGAAGTAAGAAAGATTCTTAAAGAAAAAGGATTAGATGTCACAGTTGTTAATGAACGTTTTATTAAGCCGATTGATGCCGGCATGATTCATAAATTGTCATTTGACCACAAACTGATAGTTACAATGGAGGAAAATGTAGGACTTGGCGGATTTGGAGATACAGTCTGTCAATATGCAGATGATTCACAGCTTGATGTGAAAGTGCTTAATATTGCACTTCCTGATGATTATGTTGAACATGGCAATGTATCAATTCTCAAAAAAGAAGAAGGAATTGACGCAGCAGGTGTGGCAGACAGAGTGTTATCATTTTATACAAATATATAGAGGAAAAAGATATGGCAAAAGAAAGATTGGATGTTCTTCTTGTGAACAGAGGACTGGCTGTTTCAAGGGAAAAAGCAAAAGCAGTTATTATGTCAGGCTGCGTATATGTAGACGGACAGAAAGAAGATAAGGCTGGTTCTACATTTCCTGAAGAGGCACAGATAGAAGTAAGAGGCAATACACTTAAATATGTAAGCCGTGGAGGACTCAAATTAGAGAAGGCTATGGAGAATTTTGACGTTACGCTTGAAGGTAAAGTATGCATGGATGTAGGTTCGTCAACAGGCGGTTTTACGGACTGCATGCTCCAGAACGGTGCAGTTAAGGTTTATGCTGTAGATGTGGGACATGGACAGCTTGCATGGAAACTCCGTAATGATGAGCGTGTTGTCTGCATGGAAAAGACAAATATACGATATGTAACACCGGAAGATATTGCGGACAAAATCCAGTTCTCAAGCATTGATGTTTCATTTATTTCGCTTACAAAGGTTCTTGGTCCCGTAAAGGCACTTCTTGCCAAAGACGGACAGATTGTATGTCTTATAAAACCACAATTTGAAGCCGGCAGGGAAAAAGTGGGCAAACATGGCGTTGTGCGTGATCCGGCTGTACATCTTGAGGTTATAAATATGGTTATTGATTTCGCAGTTTCAATTGGATTTGAAATTAAAAATCTTACATTTTCACCGGTAAAAGGACCGGAGGGAAATATTGAATATCTTTTACATCTTCAAAATCATGCAGAGGGAACATATGAAGAAGTTCCTGTTGATGCATCCGCAGTTGTAGAAGAGGCACATGCTGCACTTGACAAATAAACAGGAGTTGGCAACTACCATGAGAAAATTCTATGTTATTTCAAACAAAAACAAGGACCCTGAACAGGTTTGTGCAAAAAAAATCTGTGATTATATTATAAATGCAGGGGGAGAATGTGAATATTACAGTTCTGACAAAATCCAGCAGTCAGATGATTATAATTATACTGACAAATCAATTATACCTGAAGATACAGAATGTGCTATTGTTCTTGGAGGCGACGGGACGCTTCTTCAGGCAGCGAGAGATTTAAATGAGCTTAATATACCTCTTTTTGGCGTAAATATCGGAACGCTGGGTTTCCTTACAGATGCCGATATGACATCATTTGGCAGTGCAATTGATGACATACTTGCCGGAAATTATGAGATAGACAGACGAATGATGCTTAATGGCAGGATTTTCCGTAAAGGGCAGCAGATATATGAAAATATAGCACTTAATGATATTGTTATCAACAGATGCGGAAATCTTCGTGTTATAGATTTTGATATTTATGTTAATGACCAGTATTTAAGTTCATATTCTGCTGATGGTGTGATTATTTCGACAGCTACAGGCTCGACAGCGTACAGCCTTTCAGCCGGTGGACCGATTATACAGCCGAATGCGGAACTTATGATGCTGACACCTATATGTCCTCATACGCTTAATAAAAGAAGTATTGTATTTGGTGCAAAAGATACTATTACAATAGTTATGAGTGATAACAAGCGGGTGCTTGAAGAAAGAATAGCAACATATGATGGTGAAAAGTTTTATAATGTTATTACAGATGACAAAATTGTGATAACAAAATCAGATAAAGTTTCTTCATTTATAAAAACGAATAAAGACAGTTTTTTGCAGCGTATTCGCGAAAAGCTTATGTGAGCCGCAAAAGGAGGGTATTGTGAAATCTGAAAGACATAGAAAAATTCTTGAAATTATAAATAAAAATGACATAGAGACACAGGAAGAACTTGCGGCAGCCCTTATTGATGCAGGCTTTAATGTAACGCAGGCAACAGTTTCAAGAGATATAAAAATGCTTAATCTCACAAAAATGGTTGTGAACGGACACAAAAAGTATGTTGTGTTTAAAAATGACAATAATAATATGAATGATAAGTATATACGTGTCCTTCGTGACGGTTTTTCTGATATGGATATGGCACAGAATATTCTTGTCATAAAGACAGTTCCGGGGATGGCGATGGCTGTGTGTGCGGCACTTGATGCGATTGATTATCAGGAGATTGTTGGCACAATTGCAGGCGATGATACGATAATGTGTGCTGTACGTTCTGTTGAGGATACAAAAAAACTTATGGAAAAATTAAAAAACATATTGAATTAATAGTGATTAAAGTATATAATGGATATATCGAACAGATGTTTTAAAGAACGGGAGTGATTATATGCTGACTAATCTACATGTAAAGAATCTGGCACTTATTGAAGAGGCAGATATTAATTTTTTTGACGGACTTAATATAATGACAGGTGAGACAGGTGCGGGCAAGTCTATTATACTTGGCTCTGTTAATATTGCACTTGGCGGCAAAGTTACAGCTGACATTATAAGAAAGGGGGCAGAGTATGCCCTTACGGAACTTGCTTTTCATATTGATGATAAGAAAAAAATAGCTGCACTTAAAGATATGGATATTGAAGATGCACAGGATGGGGATGTTATTATATCAAGAAAGATTATGCCCGGACGCTCGCAGATTAAAGTTAATGGAATGATCTGTACTGTATCACAGGTAAAAAGTATAGCATCACTTCTTATAGATATTCATGGTCAGCATGACAGTCAGCTTCTGTTAAAAGAAAGCAGCCATCTTGATATGATTGATTTGTATGGCGGCAGCACAGTTTCAGATGTCAGGAAAAGATATGATGTAGTATATAAACAGTACAGGGAAGCTTTATCACAGCTTGAGCAGATGGATACAGATGAGGAGAGCAGACAGCGTGAGATTTCATTTATTGAATTTGAACTGCATGAGATTGCATCAGCAGACCTGAAACGTGGAGAGGATGAAGAACTTGAAAGCAGATTCAGAAAGATGTCTAATTCACAAAGAATTATATCTGATTTATCAACAGCAGTGCAGCTTCTGTCAGAAGGTTCTGATAATGTCATGGATATGATGGGGATAGCTGTCAAATCGGTTATTGAGGCATCATCATTTGATGAGTCACTTAAATCAGTTGCGGATTCGTGTTCTTGTGCTGAAGATATGATTTCGGATGTATGCAGACAGATTTCTGATTATGTTAATGATTCTTCTTATGATGAGGAAGAATATAAAGAAGTCGAAGAAAGACTTGATATGATTAATTCTTTTAAGCTCAAGTATGGAAGGACTATAGATGATATTCTTGAATATGCCGATAAAAGGCAGGAGAAACTTGATGCACTGTATCATTATGATGCATCACTTGCCCAGCTGAAAGAGACTGTTCATGAAAAGGAAGAAGAGTTACAAAAGCTTGCGGATGAACTTACAGCTGCAAGAAAGAAAGCAGCATCTGGATTTTGCAAAAAAGTAAGTGAAGGGTTATCTGAGCTTAATTTTCTTAATCATGAATTTAATGCTGAATTTGAACAGACAGGTCATTTTACTTCTAATGGAGGCGATGCTGTTAAGTTTATGATATCAACAAATGTCGGTGAGCCATTAAAACCGCTTTCAAAAGTTGCTTCGGGCGGTGAACTGTCAAGAATAATGCTTGCGATAAAGACTGTTATGGCAGGAAAAGATGATACGCAGACGCTTATATTTGATGAGATAGATGCTGGAATAAGCGGACGTACAGCCCAGCTTGTCGGTGAAAAGTTAAAACAGCTGTCTTGTGGACACCAGATAATATGCATAACACATCTTCCTCAGATTGCATCTATGGCTGATACGCATTTTGTTATAGAAAAGACGGCATCCGGTGATGTTACAACAACAGATATACGCCAGCTTTCAGATGAGAATAGCATTGATGAACTTGCAAGACTGCTTGGTGGAAGTGCAATAACGGATGCTGTAAGAAATAATGCAGCCGAAATGAAAAATATGGCAAAGGCATTTTTGAAAAAATAGACATTTATGGCAGGATTATGCTGCTTATTTGACAGTAATAACCTGATTTATTATTAATTGAAATGCAGATACTATTTTTATAAATCCTAATTTGTTTAAAGTGCGAAGGACATTTTGTGCAGGAGAATTCCTGTGTTATAAGTGTTTTGTGCAGGTTTGTACAGGAGGAATTTTATGAAAGGTATGTGCAGTTTAAAAAAGAAAATACATGCAAAAACAATTCTGTCTGTGCTTGCAGGAATAATAGCCGGTATTGCAATATTTGCAGGCGGATGTATATATGTTTACAATGTGTGCAGTGATATACCGCAGCAGATATATGTTGTATGCAATCAGGATACAACAATTGATTTGAATGTTCCTGTTGTTGCAACTGCAGATGCGGGGGTAGATACGAGTGCAGATCTGTCAAAGCCGTTTACTGTAAAGGCTGACACAACAGGCGATTATGAGCTTGCACTCAAATTATTCGGCATTATACCGCTTCCGTCTGTCAATGTATGTGTAGTAGATGAAAAGTATCTGTATCCGGGTGGATTTCAGGTTGGGCTATACCTGAAAACAGAGGGAATCTATGTTGCAGGAACAGGTGAGTTCAAAGACAGCACAGGTAATATGGTCTGTCCGGGTATGGAGGCAGTTCAGGCGGGAGATTATATAACAGCAGTTGATGGAAGTTATATTAATTATAAATATGAGCTTAATAAATATATCCAGACTAAAAAGGAGGAGCCCGTTGTACTTACAGTCAAAAGAGACAGTGGTATTTTTGATACATCTGTGACACCGGTACGTACTGATGAGGGGGATTATAAGGTCGGAATATGGGTTAAGGATGACGCACAGGGGATAGGTACGCTTACTTATATTGATTCTGATAATAATTTTGCGGCACTTGGACATGGAATCAGTGTCAATCAGTCGCAACAGACATTAAGCATTAATTCGGGAAGCCTGTATAATACCAGAATAGTTTCAATTGTAAAAGGACAAAAAGGAACGCCGGGAGAATTTATCGGAACAATTGATTATAAAGGGGTTAACAGGATTGGCAATATTGAAAAGAATTCTGTGTGCGGAGTGTTTGGGAGTATGACTAAGGATATGGTAAATGAGTATGGAATAACTCCCGTGAAAGTCGGTTTTAGTCAGGAAGTCCATAAAGGAAAAGCATATATCAGGATGTATGCGGATGGTGGTTTTAAAGATTATGAGATAAAAATAACCGGCTTGTCATATAGTTCGGATAAGAATATTACTTTAAAAGTTGTATCAGATGAACTCATAGACAAAACTAATGGCGTTGTTCAGGGAATGAGTGGATGTCCTATAATTCAGGATGATAAGATAGTTGGTGCTGTGACGCATGTTTTTATTGATGACCCATCATGCGGATATGGGATATTTATTGAGAATATGCTGCCGGACTGATTGGACGGCATGATTATGTCGAATTATGTCGAATGGTGCGATAAATATATATTGATTATTTCTCCGTCAGAAAATATAATAAAATTCGATATAAAATTTTTTGAGCGGAGGGCAGAAAAATGGGATGTTTAAAAATAGCAATTGCAGATGATAACGAAAATATGCTGCGTGCATTAGGTCAGGTTATTAATGGGGAGAGCGACATGAACCTTGTTGGTACTGCAACTAACGGTAAAGACACATATGATATTATAAAGAGCAAAGAGCCTGATGTTGTTCTGCTTGATATTATTATGCCTAACGGAGATGGGCTTGCTGTTATGCAGAAAGTCCAGCAGGATAAGGAGATAAAGAAAGAACCGGCATTTATCATAATAAGTGCAGTCGGAAAAGAAAGTGTTACAGAAGATGCTTTCAATATGGGAGCGGTATATTACTTTATGAAACCATTCAGCAATGATGCACTTTTAAGCAAAATAAGATATGTAAAAAATGAAGTGAAAAAGAAAAATTCGGCTGCAACAGACAAAAATATATGTACGGCTGATAATATGGCTGTTAATGAAAGAAATCTTGAAGCTGATATAACAGGCATGATTCATGATATAGGGATTCCTGCACATATAAAAGGGTATCAGTATCTTCGTGATTCAATAATGCTTTCGGTAAAAGACCGTGATGTAATTAACAGTATCACAAAAATATTATATCCGACTATAGCAAAGATGTATCAGACAACATCGAGCCGTGTTGAAAGAGCAATCCGTCATGCAATAGAGGTTGCATGGAACAGGGGAAATACAGAAACACTTAATGATTTGTTCGGATATACAATAAGCAATAGAAAAGGCAAGCCTACAAATTCGGAATTTATTGCTCTTATTGCAGATAAAATCAGGCTTGAGTATAACATTAAATAGTACGTGGGTATCATATACGACATAAAAATCTTGCGTATAAAGCACAAATATATTATAATAATCTTATATGGATAAAAAATATTATTATAAGTTATAGAGGTTTGTGTTAATGCGTAAAAGAATAATAAGATCGCTTACAGCGACAGTTTTAATTACATCAATCATGGGAATGACAGTTCTTGCGGATGAAGTTACTGATATTAAGAACCAGCAGAACAGTCTTGCACAGGAAAAGCAGAATGTAGAGGATGAACTCGCATTTCTTCTCACTCAGATGGACGAGCTTGAATTATCAATGGCTCAGAAGAATGATGAGATAGAGCAGGCTAACAAAGATCTTGCATCTGCACAGCAGAAGTTTAACTCACAGCAGGATGATATGAAATTGAGAATCAAATACATGTATGAAGACCAGTCAACAAGTCTTTCAGAAGTATTTCTTTCATCAAAGAACATGAGCGAAGTGCTTAATAAGGCTGAATATGTACAGCAGGTATATGATTATGACAGAAGCAAGCTTGATGAGATGTCTAATACTGCAAAGAGTATTTCGAATCTTATGGTAAGTCTTGAGAATGATAAAAAGTCACTTGAAAATATGGCATCAGAACTTACATCAAAGCAGGCTCTTTTGTATACAACTCTTGATGATTTGAATTCAAAAGATGCAGATTTGTCATCAAAACTTAAAGATGCACAGCAAAGAGCAGCTGCGGCAGTTGCTGCGAAGGCTGCACAGGCTGCTACAACGGCAAGTTCAAATGTAACAGCACCAACAACTGCTAATAATGATTCAGCACTTGCATCTAATGTTGTTTCGCTTGCATATTCACTTCTTGGAGTTCCATATGTGTCAGGCGGTTCAAGTCCTTCAGGTTTTGACTGTTCAGGATTTACGTCATATCTTTACAGACAGTATGGTGTATCTTTGTCAAGATCATCATCTGCACAGGCATATGGTGGTGAATCAGTTCCACTTGCAAGTGCACAGCCGGGTGATATTATATGTTATCCAGGACATGTTGCATTATATATTGGTGGTGGACAGATTATTCATGCTCCTTATCCGGGTGAAGTTGTAAAAGTTGCATCTGTTAATATTATGAGTATTACTGACGTAAGACGTTATTGGTAATTGCATGTTTTCATGCAGAAGGAGGGCGTAATGAAAAATGTTTTGTTTATTGCATCTGAGGCAGTGCCATTTATAAAGACAGGCGGACTTGCAGATGTTGTTGGTTCACTTCCAAAGTATTTTAACAAGGATGAATTCGATGTTCGTGTCATGATTCCAAAGTATACATGTATACCATGGGAATATCGCAAAGATATGGTTTATAAGACACACTTTTATATTGATCTGGCATGGCGTTCACAGTATGTTGGCGTGTTTGAACTTCAATATAATGGAATTACATTTTATTTTATTGACAATGAGTTCTATTTTTCAGGACCTAAACCATACAGCTGGATTCATGAAGATATAGAAAAGTTTGCATTTTTCAGTAAAGCAGCTCTTTCAGCTATTCCGGTTCTCGGATTTAAGCCGGATATTATTCATTGCCATGACTGGCAGACAGGACTTATTCCTGTATATCTCAAAGAAAGATTTTCACAGGGAGAATTTTATCAGGGAATTAAGTCAATTATAACAATACATAATCTCAAGTTTCAGGGAATATGGGACATTAAAAAAGTTAAAGACATTACAGGACTTCCGGATAGTTATTTTACACCTGATAAGCTTGAAGCGTATAATGATGCCAATTATTTAAAGGGTGGAATTGTATATGCTGACAGAGTTACAACTGTAAGTGCCACATATGCGGAAGAGATAAAGACTCCTTTTTACGGAGAGCATCTTGACGGACTTATGAATGCACGTGCTAATTGTCTTTCTGGTATTGTAAATGGTATCGATTATGATGTATACAATCCTGAGACAGATAAGAGTCTTGCTGCTAATTATAATCAGGTTACATTCCGTAAGGAGAAATGGAAGAACAAGGTTGCACTTCAGAAGGAACTTGGACTTACAGAGGATAAAGGCAAGTTCATGATTGGTATTGTATCAAGACTTACAGACCAGAAAGGATTTGACCTTGTGGCATATGTCATGGATCAGATTTGTGCGGAGGATGTACAGCTTGTTGTACTCGGCACAGGTGATGAAAAATATGAAAATATGTTCAGACATTATGAATGGAAATATAATGACAGAGTTTCTGCTAATATATATTATTCGGAAGATATGTCTCACAAAGTATATGCTGCCTGCGATGCTTTTCTTATGCCATCACTTTTTGAGCCTTGCGGACTCAGCCAGCTTATGAGCCTTCGTTATGGAACTGTTCCTATTGTAAGAGAAACAGGCGGTCTTAAAGATACAGTTGAGCCATATAATGAATATGAGAGTACAGGAACAGGATTTTCGTTTGCTAATTATAATGCACATGAGATGCTTGGCATTATTAATTATGCCAAGAGTGTATATTATAATCATAAACGTGAATGGAATAAGATTGTCGACCGTGGAATGAAGGCGGATTTTTCATGGAATAATTCGGCACGTAAGTATGAAGAATTATACAGAGAATTATAAAAAAATACTTGCTTTTGCTGCAACAATATGTTAGACTATTAAAGTCTTGCGGATGTGGCGGAATGGCAGACGCAGCAGACTCAAAATCTGCCGGTGGCAACATCGTGCGGGTTCAAGTCCCGCCATCCGCATTGTATAAACCTGTCAGGGAATTTCTCTGACAGGTTTATTTTTTTGATTAATAATGATATACTATTATTATTGCAGACCATTGAGGATTGGAGACTGGCTATGATTGATTGTAAGAAGATTCAGAAAATGATTGTGCCTTTTTCAAAAGGCGAGCTGACACTCAAAGCAGAAGAAATGTTTGTTAAACATCTGGAACAATGCCAGGACTGCCGGGAAGAATTTGAAATTTATTATATAGTTGAATATGGACTTAATGAGGCTGCGACCAAAGAACTTAGCGAAAAGTATAAAAAATATCTTCATGATTATGATTTCAGCGGTCTTGTGGAAGAAAAATTAAAAGACAGTGAGAATAAGATTGCGGGAGTTAAAAAATTCAATCATCTTCTGCATATGTGTCTGTTGTTTGTAAATGCGTGTATGATAATGACAGTGCTGATAATAGCTGTAATAATATATTTGTAAGGAGACATGATGAGTAAAAAGTTAATTTTGATTGATGGACATAGTATTTTAAACAGGGCGTTTTTTGGAATACCTGATTTGACTAATTCAGAGGGGATTCATACTAATGCGATGTATGGTTTCCTTAATATTATGTTTAAATTTATAGATGAAGAAAAGCCGGATTATATAACTGTTGCTTTTGATTTGAGCGAGCCGACATTCAGACATAAAGCATATGAGGCGTATAAGGGAACAAGAAAGCCTATGGCACCTGAATTGAAACAGCAGGTACCGCTTATCAAAGAACTTCTACGCACGATGAATATTACAGTTATAGAAAAAGCCGGATATGAAGCTGATGATATTATTGGAACTATTGCAAAAAGGAGTGCGGCGGCTGGAATTGATGTGTCTGTTATTTCAGGTGACAGGGATTTACTGCAGCTTGCAGAAGAAAAAATACAGATTCGTATACCTAAGACAAAAAAAGGTGTCACAGAAGTAGAAAATTATTATCCTGAGGATGTTGTGGCACTTTATGGTGTTACACCGCTTGAATTTATTGATATGAAAGCACTTATGGGTGATACTTCTGATAATATTCCGGGAGCACCGGGAGTCGGACCAAAGACGGCATCTGCGATTATACAGAAGTATCACTCCGTTGATAATGTTCTGACACATCTTGATGAATTAAAGCCGCCAAAGGCACAAAAGTCAATTACAGAAAATGCCGAACAGGTCAAAATGAGTAGATTCCTTGCGGAAATTAATATAAATGTTCCGCTGGATTATAACATAGAAAATGCTGAAATAGGAGATTTCTATAATCCGGCCTCATATGAATTGTTTAAAAAATATAATTTTAAAACAATGCTCAAAAGATTTGACAAAGATATGACAGCAGCTCCAAAGGCTGATGTTCTGAAAGATATTGTTGTAATACAGGAATTGGGCGATTCTGAAAATATTATAAAAAAAGCTTGTGAAGTTATAAATAATGGCGGAAATCTTGGATTGTCAATTATTCATGAAGAAAAATGCATATATGGTCTTGGAATCTGTCTTTCGGAAAAAGAGACATATTTTATAATAAAACAGGGATTTATAACAGATGAATATTTAAAAGATGCCGTACAAAAATTAGGTGTACTGTCTGATACAAATAAAAAAAGGCAGATACGTGTATTTGATTTAAAGGAAATTCTGTGGGCGTTTGAAAAAGATGGAAATCTTAAGATTTCGCAGGATGCTTTTGTTGATGTAAGCATAGCTTCATATCTGTTAAAACCTAATGATGAAAATTATGAGCCGGAGCAGATTGCTTTACAGTATCTTAATATAACATTTCCTTCAAAATCGGAGCTGTTTGGAAAAGCAGGAGTGCAGGAGATGCTTATGACAAAGCTGGACGAACTTGCAGAATATGCATGTGAATCAGCTTATGTGAGCCTTTTTAGTGCTGATTTGATATTAAAAGAACTTGAAAATGAAAATATGACAGAGCTTTTTGCTAATATAGAAATGCCGCTTGTGTTTGTACTTTATGATATGCAGAAAGAGGGCGTACGCGTTGATAAAGAGGGGCTGAAATCTTATGGTGAAGTTCTGGGCGACCGTATACAGGTGCTTGAAAAAGAAATATACGATGAGGCCGGTGAAGAGTTCAATATAAATTCACCAAAACAGCTTGGCATTATTTTGTTTGAAAAGATGAACATGCCGTACAAAAAGAAAACAAAGAGCGGATATTCAACTGCTGCCGATGTGCTTGACAAGCTTGCTCCTGAGTATCCGTTTGTTAAAAAAATTCTTGAGTACAGACAGCTTGCAAAGTTAAAATCTACTTATGCAGACGGTCTTGCAGCATATATAAGCGAAGACGGAAGAATTCATGGCAAATTCAACCAGACAATAACTGCGACCGGAAGAATAAGCAGTACAGAGCCTAATTTGCAGAATATACCGATAAGAATGGAACTTGGACGACAGATTAGAAAAGTATTTATACCAAAAGAAGGATGTGTTTTTCTGGATGCCGATTATTCACAGATTGAACTAAGAATTATGGCACATATGTCAAAAGATGAGAAGCTTATTGAGGCATATAATATGGCTGAAGATATTCACAGGATAACAGCTTCACAGGTATTTGGTGTTCCGTTTGATGAAGTTACTGATTTGCAGCGAAGAAATGCTAAAGCAGTAAATTTTGGCATTATTTATGGTATCAGTTCATTTGGATTAAGTCAGGATCTTAGTATTTCAAGAAAAGAAGCATCTGATTATATTGAGCAGTATTTTAAAACATATCCTAAAATAAAAGGATATATTGATTCGATGGTTGAAGATGCGAAAAAAACAGGATATTCACTTACAATGTTTAACAGAAGACGTCCTATTCCGGAATTAAAATCAAGCAATTTTATGCAGCGTTTATTTGGTGAAAGAGTTGCAATGAATGCACCGATTCAGGGAACGGCGGCAGATATAATCAAACTTGCAATGATAAGAGTATATGATGCGTTGAAAAAAGGCGGATACAAGTCAAAGCTTCTATTGCAGATTCATGATGAACTTCTTGTTGAGACTTATCCTGATGAAATAGAAGATGTAAAGAAGATAATTGAGGACGGAATGAAAAATGCAGTTAAGCTGTCTGTTCCGCTTGAAATTGATATGAAACAGGGAAATAACTGGCTTGAAGCACATTAAGCACATGATTTTCAGTAAAAGTATATGTTTTATAATGTTGAAAGAATGGTAGAGAGTTATGAAAGTGATAGGAATAACCGGGGGCGTTGGCTGTGGTAAAAGTACAGTGCTTAATCTTATAAAAGAAAATTTTAATGCATTTATTATCATGGCGGATGATGTTGCAAAAGACCTGATGAAAAAAGGCAAAAAAGGATATGATGAAACAATTGCTTTTTTTGGAGACGAAATTATAGATGACACAACTGGTGAAATAGACAGACCGAAGCTTGCATCAGTTATATTTTCTAACCCGAACAAGAGGATCGTTTTAAATAGTATAATTCATCCGGTTGTAAAAAAAGAGATAGTGTCAATGATAACACAGGCAAAAATAGATGATAAATATGACTATATATTTGTTGAAGCGGCACTTCTTCTTGATGACCATTACAATGTTTTCTGCGATGAGACATGGTATATATATGCTGATGAAGATTCAAGAAGAAAAAGATTGAAAGAAAGCCGTGGTTATTCTGATGAAAAGATTGACGGAATCATAAAAAGCCAGCTTGGTGAGGAAGAGTTTAAGAATGGCTGTGATATAGTGGTCGATAACAGTGGTAACATCAATGATACGTATGCACAGCTTGTTAAATTATTGCAGATGTGATATATTTTTACTAATTTTAGGAAAGGGCTGATTGATATGACAGATTTAAAGGCCATAAAAGATGATCTGGTTTTTGGACTGGATATAGGAACACGAAGTATTGTCGGAGTTGTTGGATACCTTTCACATCAGGTTTTTCATGTTGTGGCAATGGCTGAAGAAAAGCATGCAACAAGAGCAATGCTTGATGGACAGATTCATGATATATATAAAGTCGGTGATACAATACGACGGGTAAAGAACAGTCTCGAAAGACAGATCGGATTTGCTCTTACAGATGTTTGTATTGCAGCAGCCGGACGTGTATTAAAAACAGTAAATGCATCGGCAGAGTATGCGTTTGAAAATGAGACGAGGGTAACGCAGGAACATATTTATTCACTTAATCTTCTTGCGGTTGAAAAGGCACATGCACAGGTTAATGAAAACAGTACGGATATACATTATTACTGTGTTGGAAATACACCCGTTAACTACAAACTTAACAGTTTTGATATAAGTAACCTTGAGGGACATAAAGCAGAAAAAATCGGAGTTGAACTTATTGCAACATTTCTTCCTGAGGAAGTCGTTGACGGACTTTATCAGGCAGTTGAATATGCAGGACTTCATGTGGCAAGCCTTACACTCGAGCCTATTGCGGCTATGAATGTTGCTATTCCGGAACAGTACAGGCTTCTTAATATCGGACTTATAGATGTCGGTGCGGGGACATCGGATATATGTCTCACAAAAGATGGAAGCATTATAGCATATGGAATGATTCCACTTGCCGGTGATGAAATAACAGAAGTTATTGCAAAGACTTATCTTGTTGATTTTAATACTGCTGAGCAGATTAAAGTTGAAGCAAGTGATAAAAAAGAAGGGATTGTTGAGTTCAAGGATATAATGGGACTTACACAGAAAATTCCGGCAGAGCAGATACTTAAAGATTCGGAATCTGTTATAGATAAAATGGCTGATGCTGCAGCCCAAAAGATAATAGAGCTTAACGGGAACAGACCTGTAAATGCGGTATTTGTTGTTGGCGGCGGCGGAAAGATGGCAAGCTATACACAAAAGGTAGCTGAACATCTAGGCATTATGGCAGAGAGAGTAGCTGTGCGTGGAGAAGAAGTGCTCGGTTCAATTTCGTTTGATATTGACGGATTTAAAAAAGATTCATTATATGTAACACCAATCGGAATATGTACGAATTATTACACACAGAAAAACAGTTTTATGTTTGTTACTGTCAATGGTGAGAGAATAAAAATGTATGATAATAACAGACTTACAGTTGTTGATGCTGTTATGCAGGTAGGTTTTCCTAATGAAAAACTATTCCCACAGAGAGGCGGACAGCTTGAGTTTACTGTAAACGGAAAGACACGCCTTATACGTGGCGAGGCGGGCGATGGTGCTGTTATTATGATTAATGGGAAAAATGCCAATCTCAATACAAAGATTGAGCAGAATGATATTATAGAAGTTAAAGAATCAACAGCAGGTGCGAAAGCGTCAACAACAATCGGCCAGCTTGATGAATTCAAGGCGACTGTTTCATTTATAGTAGATGATAAAAAAGTAAACTGTCCAAGATTTGCATATGTAAATGGAGAGTTGAAATCAGAGTTTTATGAGATAAATAATGGCGATGATATTTCCATGGCTGATTTTTACACGGTTGAGCAGTTGTTTACTTTTCTTGATATGGATATGTCAAATCTTAATATTTATGTAAATAATGAGCCGGCACAAAATGATACAAAAGTATATGAAAACTTCTCTGTAAAGACACACGGGCTTTCTGATTATACAGTATCATCAGGTTTTGATGATGAAACTTATTCAGAAACTGAAGATATACAAGAAAATGCTGAATATGCAGAAAATACAGAGTATACAGAATATGCAAAGTCTCATGAGGATAAAGCAGCCAAAGCAGGAGCCAATACTGAAGGAAATACAGTGCAGGAAGAAGTTAAGCAGAGTGATGATGTTGTAAAAGATATATTTGTTCTTATAAATCATCAGCCGGTTAAGCTTTCTGGAAAGAAAAAGTATGTGCTCGTTGACATATTTGATTTTTATGATTTTGACCTCAGCAAGCCGCAGGGCTCTGATGTTGTTTTAAAACTTAACGGACAAAAAGCAGATTATCTTGCACCATTAAAAGATGGTGATTTGATTGACTTATACTGGGAGGGCTGAAAATGCGGCTGATGACGATTGCGAGCGGAAGCAGTGGAAATTGCATATATGTAGGCTCGGGAAATACACATATTCTTATTGATTCAGGAATAAGCCGCAAAAAAATTGCAGATGGACTTGCACTTGCCGGACTTTCAATGAAAGATATTTCGGCTGTGTTTGTGACACATGAGCATATTGACCATATAAAAGGACTAGGTGTTATATCAAGGAAAGACTCAATTCCGATATATTCGACCAAAGGCACTATTCGTGGAATTAAAGAATGTTCATCACTTGGAGAGATGGACGAGTCTCTTTTTAATGAGATAAATGCCGACGCGGATGTTTTTGTTAATGATTTGCAGATTCATCCTTTCAAGGTGTCACACGATGCCAATGAACCGGTTGCATATACTGTAAAGTGCAAAGAAAAAAAGATTGGAATTGCGACTGACCTTGGATTTTATGATGATTACATAGTGGATAATATAAAAGGCTCACAGGCAATGCTTATAGAAGCAAATCATGATGTAAATCTTTTGCAGGTTGGAAGCTATCCATATTATCTTAAACAAAGGATTCTTAGTAATAAAGGACACCTTTCAAATGAGACATCGGGGCATCTTATAGACAGCCTTCTGGAGAATGATGTTAAAAATATTTTTCTCGGGCATTTGAGTAAAGAGAATAATTATGATAAACTAGCATATGAGACTGTCCGTCTTGAAATAGATATGAGTGACAGCGAGTACAGGGCTGATGATTTTGACATTACTGTTGCTAACCGCGATATACCGTCAAAGATAGTCGAAATCTAAAACAAAAGGAAAATATGGAGGAAAAAACAATGAAAAAATGTGTGATTACAGTGGTTGGAAAGGATACAGTGGGTATTATAGCAAAGGTATGTTCATATCTTGCAGATAACAGAATTAATATTCTTGATATATCGCAGACAATAGTTTCTGGTTATTTTAACATGATGATGATTGTTGATATGTCACAGCCGGCAAAACCATATGATGATGTCATTTCTGATCTTGATAATCTTGGTGATGAAATCGGGGTTGCAATTAAATGCCAGCGTGAAGAAATTTTTGATATGATGCATCGTATATAATCGTCAGAAGAAGGAGAAGTCAATGATTAACATATTTGAAGTAACTGAAACTAATAAGATGGTGGAGAAAGAGAATCTTGATGTAAGAACTATTACAATGGGTATTAATCTTCTTGACTGTGCAAGTGAAAATCTTGACGAAGTAAACGAAAAGATTTACAAAAAAATTACAACTCTTGCGAAAGACCTTGTTTCTACAGGAGAGAGCATTGCAAAAGAATTTGGTGTTCCTATTGTAAATAAGAGAATATCAATTACACCAATTTCACTTGTAGGTGCTGCAGCATGTAAGACACCAGAGGATTATGTTACTATTGCAAAGACTCTTGATAAGGCAGCACATGAAGTCGGAGTAAACTTTATTGGTGGATACTCTGCAATCGTATCTAAAGGGATGACAAGAAGTGATGAACTTCTTATCCGTTCAATACCTGAGGCTATGGCTTCAACAGAGCTTATATGCAGTTCTGTTAATGTCGGTTCAACAAAGACTGGTATTAACATGGATGCAGTACGTCTTATGGGACAGATAGTAAAAGAGACAGCAGAAAAGACAAAGGATGCAGATTCGCTTGGATGTGCAAAGCTTGTTGTTTTATGTAATGCACCTGATGATAATCCTTTTATGGCGGGAGCATTTCACGGCGTTTCAGAAGATGATGCGATTATCAATGTCGGCGTAAGCGGTCCTGGCGTTGTTAAATATGCACTTGAAAGTGTACGCGGTGAAAGTTTTGAGGTATTATGCGAGACGATTAAAAAGACAGCTTTCAAGATTACAAGAGTTGGACAGCTCGTTGCACAGGAAGCATCAAAGAGACTCGGAATACCATTTGGTATCATAGATTTATCACTTGCTCCGACACCGGCTATCGGTGACAGTGTTGCTGATATTCTTGAAGAAATCGGACTTGAGCACGCAGGAGCACCGGGAACAACAGCAGCACTTGCACTTTTAAATGACCAGGTTAAAAAGGGTGGTGTAATGGCTTCTTCTTATGTTGGCGGATTAAGTGGTGCATTTATTCCTGTAAGTGAAGACCAGGGTATGATTAATGCTGTTAATGCGGGAGCATTGTGCATTGAAAAGCTTGAAGCCATGACTTGCGTATGTTCTGTAGGACTTGATATGATTGCAATTCCGGGAGATACAAAGGCTGAGACAATTTCAGGAATTATTGCGGATGAAGCTGCAATCGGTATGGTAAACCAGAAGACAACAGCTGTAAGAGTTATTCCTGTTGTCGGAAAGGGTGTCGGAGAGACTGTAGAATTCGGCGGACTTCTCGGATATGCACCTATTATGCCGGTCAACCAGTTTGACTGTTCTGCATTTGTAAACAGAAAAGGAAGAATTCCTGCACCAATCCACAGTTTTAAGAATTAATTAAAATGGAAGAGTATGTTAATATAAATCACACATTTGAACCGGTATATGATAAAAATACAAGAATATTGATTCTTGGTACATTTCCGTCTGTTAAATCAAGAGAATATGGATTTTATTATGGGCACCCGCAAAACCGTTTTTGGCGGGTGCTTTCTGGAATTACAGATTCGCAGCTACCTGTTTCAATACAGGAAAAGAAAGAATTTTTATTATCGCATCATATAGGAATCTGGGATGTAATAAAAAGCTGTACAATAAAAGGTTCTGACGACAGCAGCATAAAAAATGTTACAGTTAATGATTTTACAAAAATATTAAACAAATCAGACATACGGGCAATATTTGCGAACGGAAATAAGGCATATGACCTGTATGAAAAATATGTCTTTGAAACTGTTGGGATTAAAGCTGTGAAACTGCCGTCAACAAGCCCGGCAAACGCAAGGTGGAATCTTGAAAAACTTGAAACGGCATATAGTGGGATGTTGAAATATATAGCGGATTAATATATATAACGGATTAATATATAACAAGGAGTTTATGCTATGAACTCCTTGTTGTTTTATGCTTGTTGTTTTATATATAAAGGCTGTCTGAATTCGTCTTTATTTATTATGCCGGATTTTGTGTATACAATCTGGTTGTATAAAGATGCGGCATGAATGTCGTTGGTTAAAAGATTTTTGTAATCGGCAGCTTTTGTGATTATCGGAACAGGACATGTCTTTTTGATTTGACTTAGATATTCACGGCCTTTTTTGTCAAAACCAAGAATTCTTATATATGGAAGAGACTTATATTGCGATATATTTTCTTTTTTTATATCAAGAATAATATGCATAAGGCACCGGCTCAGCCTCGAATAAGTAAAGCCGCGTGTTTTTATTTTTTCAATAAATCCATTAAATGAGTCGCAGCCTGTAAATGATGAATATATACGGCATGCAAGGTCTTTATTAATGTCATGGTATGCACATAATGTTTCAATGCATGCATTTTTATTATATTTGGCAATATAAAAAATGTTTGAAATTTTGTAATTCAGCATAGAAGAAAAATCATCAGCATATATAAGTGCATTGTTCTGGCTTTCGGATGATAATATATTGTACATCGCTTTGGGCATGACATTTTGAAGCTCTTTTATATTTTTGCAGCGGCTGTCATTGTTTTTGTGTATGCCGCTGTCATGCAAAATTTTTCTTATTGCAGATGCACTGGCTATATTTTCATGAATTTCGATGTCGTGGTAACCGCTTATTTTTCTTGTGAGTGCGACAGGAGTGACAGCACTTTCTGATTTTATTATTTCTTTTATATATTCGATTGCTAAAATATTATTTGGTGATGAAATTAATCTGCTTATATCATCTGATTTAAAAAATCCTGATAACGCTTTAGCTCTGGCAGTTGGAAATGAATCTCCGCATGTGAGGGCTTTTTTTAGATGCTTTTTGTATTCATCGGGCTCGTTGACAAGTGTTATTGCTATTTTTTTCAGCATTTGGATATCAGCATTTTCACATCCGAAAGAAATGAAAGATGCATTTAATGCATTAAGTGTCGCTACGGCACCTGCTGCGAAAATTTCCGCACTTGAAACAGCATAAAATAAAGGCAGTTCAACTACAAGATTTACGCCGGAATCAACGGCAGCACGGCATCGTTTGTATTTGTCAGTTATGGCAGGAATTCCACGCTGCACAAAATTACCGCTCATAACAGCGATTGCAATATCTGCATTTGTAATTTCGAGCGATTTTTGAAGGTGATATAAGTGCCCATTATGGAATGGGTTATATTCGGTTACAAGACCGGCTGCTTTTATATTCTGCATTTTTAACTCCGTTTTACGCACAATAAAGTGTTTTATATATAAATATTTTAACATACTTAACTTTGTGCGGCAAATAAAACAATATAATAACTTGTACTTGCCAAAAATTTGGTATATAATTTAGAAAAAGTATTGTAAGTGATACTTATTGATATTTACATAATACAAGGAGGAGTCAGTAATCATGGCATTTATTGACACAATTAAAGAAAAAGCTAAGGCAGACAAGAAGACTATTGTATTGCCAGAATCTATGGATAAGAGAACATATGAGGCTGCTGAGAAGATTTTAAAGGAAGGTATCGCTAATCTTATTATTATCGGTACACCTGAAGAAATCGCTGAGAACGGCAAGGGTTATGATATTTCAGGTGCAACAGTTGTTGATCCTTTTAACGACCCTAACAAGCAGAAGTATATTGATAAGTTTGTAGAATTAAGAGCTAAGAAGGGTGTTACACCTGAGCAGGCTAAAGAGATGATGGAGAAGGATTACATGTACTATGCATGTCTTATGTGCAAGTGCGGTGATGCTGATGGTGCTGTTTCTGGTGCATGCCATTCAACAGGTAACACAATCAGACCAGCTTTACAGCTTCTTAAATGTAAGCCGGGCGTAAGCAGCACATCAGGCTTCTTCCTTATGGAAGTTCCTGATTGTGAACTTGGTGAGAATGGTCTTTTCGTATTTGCAGACTGTGCTGTTAATATTGACCCTGATTCAGAACATCTTGCTGAGATTGCAGCTTTATCAGCTCAGTCATTCGAGATGTTTGTTGGAAAGCCTGCTAAGGTTGCTATGCTTTCATTCTCATCATATGGCAGTGCAAAGCATGAGAGAGTAGATCTTGTTTCAGAGGCTACAAAGATTGCTAAAGAGAAATATCCAGAACTCGCTGTTGACGGAGAACTTCAGTTAGATGCTGCATTAGTTCCAGAAGTAGCTGCATTAAAGGCTCCAGGTTCACCAGTTGCCGGCAAAGCTAATACATTAGTATTCCCTTCACTTGAAGCAGGAAATATTGGATACAAGCTTGTTCAGAGACTTGCAAAGGCTGAGGCTTATGGTCCTGTTCTTCAGGGTCTTTCAATGCCTGTTAATGACCTTTCAAGAGGATGTTTCGCTGATGATATCGTTGGTACAGTAGCTTTAACAGCAGTACAGGCTCAGATGTCAAAGTAATTTACAAAGACATTGTTTAAAAAGCAATTAGTAAAAGTATTATTTAAGGAGAATTTTTTAAATATGAACATTTTAGTATTAAACTGTGGAAGCTCATCACTTAAATACCAGTTGATTAACATGGATGATGAGAGCGTAATTGCAAAAGGTCTTGTAGAAAGAATCGGTATTGAAGGTTCTATTCTTACACATAAGCCAACAGGCAAAGACAAATATGTTGTTGAGACACCTATGAAGGATCACAACATTGCTGTAAAACTTGTACTTGACGCTCTTATGGATGCAGAACATGGCGTTATTAAGTCAACAGACGAAATCGCTGCTGTAGGTCACAGAGTTCTTCATGCAGGCGAGAAATATATCGAGTCATGTATCGTTACAGAAGATGTTAAGAAAGTTGTAAGAGAGTGTTTTGATTTGGGACCTCTTCACAATCCGGCTAACTTAATTGGTATTGAGGCTGTTGAGGCTGCTATGCCAGGTAAGCCAAATGTGGCTGTATGGGATACAGCATTCGGTGGAACAATGGAGCCAAAGGCATATCTTTATGCTATTCCTCGTGAATATTATGAGAAATATGGCGTAAGAAGATATGGTTTCCACGGAACAAGCCACAGCTTTGTATCTAAAGAAACTATCAAGTTTGCTAATCTTAATCCAGAGACAGCAAAAGTTATTGTTTGCCACCTCGGTAACGGTGCTTCAATTTCAGCATCAATCGGCGGCAAGTGTGTAGATACATCTATGGGTCTTACTCCGCTTGAAGGACTTATCATGGGTACACGTTCAGGTGATCTTGACCCTGCAATTATTGAATATCTTTGCAACCATGAGAATTTAACTGTAAGCGAGATGCTTAATATTCTTAATAAAAAGTCTGGTGTTCTTGGCATGTCAGGCGGTATTTCATCTGACTTCAGAGACCTTAATGCTGCAGCTAACGAAGGCAATGAGATTGCTAAGGTTACACTTGAGGCATATGCTTACAGAGTTGCTAAGTACATCGGTTCTTACACAGCAGCAATGAATGGTGTAGATGCAATCACATTTACAGCAGGTGTAGGTGAGAACGCAGCATGGTTAAGACCAATGGTTTGCAAGTATCTTGGATTCCTCGGAGTTAAGCTTGATGAAGCTGCTTCTGAGAAGGCTTGTGGCGTTGAAGGCATTATTTCAACAGCTGATTCAAAGGTTAAACTTTGTGTAATTCCTACTAATGAGGAACTTGCTATTGCAAGAGAGACATTAGCATTAGTTAAATAATTTTGTCTGACAAATTTTTTATAAATTTTGTTTAATAAATTAAATATTTTGTTGACAAATATTGTGGCGGTGCGTATAATAGACAAAGTGTGGTAAACGTAATTGCGTTATGCTTTGACTTTTACGCACCGTATATAGTGTGAATTGGAGACAATTATGCTAATTGATTTAAGAAAGCTTCTATCCGGTACAGAGGATGAACTTACAGTCAGTGCTTGTCTTGATATGGACAAGTTCGATGACGGTTTGAACAGTTATGAGATTGTAAGTAAAGAGCCGTTTGAATTAAAGATTGTGAAGGTCGGCAAGTCCAAGCTTCATATTATCTGCAGTGGTTCGGTTGATATGAATATTCCCTGCGACAGATGCCTTAAACCTGTATTGACAAGCGTCAGTTTTGATATTGATGATACTGTTGAGATGGAAGAGAATGCATCTGAGGATGAAGAGCCAGAAGAAAAAGACTATATTGATGGATACAGCCTCGACGTTGACAGACTTGTTTTCGGCGAATTATTGTTATCCATGCCAGGGAAAGTCTTATGTAAAGATGACTGCAAGGGATTATGTCCTGTTTGCGGAACAGATTTGAATGTCACTGAATGTGATTGTGAAAAGGAATCCCTGGATCCCAGAATGTCTGTTTTCAAAGATATTTTAAACAATTTTAAGGAGGTGTAACCTATGTCAATTTGTCCTAAGAATAAATCTTCAAAGGCTAGAAGAGATAAGAGAAGAGCTAACTGGAAAATGAGTGCTCCTAATCTTGTAAAGTGCAGCAAGTGTGGTGCTTTAATGATGCCTCACAGAGTTTGCAAGTCTTGTGGATCATACAACAAGAAAGAAATTATCACTGTTGATTAATTTTTTTTCTTACGTTTATAAATGCCGGGTTGTGTCTGTATGGATATGACCCGGTTTTTTTGTTATAAAAGGTAGGAAGATGTGTCTGTTTATGATATACTTTTATTTGAAAAAGTATTGTTTATATATATAAAAAGTGATATACTATTTTCATTGAAATGATTATGGATTATATAAAAGAAAATATGCAAACAAATTATAAAGGTGTGACAGAAACGGAAGGTGTTTTATGATAAAAAAGGAATTGATTGAAAATTTCAGAAAACAGGCTGATTTTATTGCTTTGAACAAATTAAAAAATGGTGATAAAAAGAAGCAGACACAGATTCTTAATAAAGAAATAAAAAAATATTGCGAATTGCTAATTAAAGAGGAAACTGGGAAATATCTGGATTGCAGTGAACAGGATAATTCAGTGTTATTGAATCAAATACTTTTGATTACATATGCATCATATGTTGTTATGCTGGAAGCAAGACATAAGTTATGGAATTATGAATATATGTCATTCACACGACGTATAGGGGAATTATGGGAAGTGTTTTGTAAAATACCGTTTTATTATCCGTTAAAAGAATTGGAAATAATCGCAGCACCAAAGTATAAAAAAGTGCAGGAAAATTTTGAAAATAAGTCATTTGAGTACATAGATTCGCTTGCAATAGATGAAACGCAGAAAAGAATATTAAAATATTATTATTCAATACCATGGAGAATGCTTGATAGCGGAAATATAAAGCTTGAACTTGATTTACATTTCAGGCAGAATGGACAGGATTATAATTGTGATTTTAAAAGTGGATTTGGCTCAAATGAAAAAGGAAATGTAAACAGGATATTGCTGGTCGGCAGTTTTTATAAAAATATAAATGATAGACAGAGGGCAGTTCTTTTTGTGAGACAGGAAGAAAAGAAAAACAATCATTATCTACAGACATTAAAACAATCACCGTTCTGGGAGTGTTATTGTTCGGATGAATGCTATAAAAAGATAGAGTATTTTACAGGGTTTGATATAAAAAAATGGATTGATGATAATATTGATTGGGAAAATGATATAAGTAATAATTTCAGGGATTATTTAAAAGAGAACGGACTTATAGAGTATCTTAAATGGTAGATGACGCTAAAGAAAGGTTATATATGAAAGATTTATATTGTTCATATTATACGGAATCAGATGAAATTACATCATATATGATTTCAAAATTAAATATTAAAGATAATGATATTATACTTGAACCTTCGGCTGGTGAGGGGATTTTTATTGATGGTATAATAAATCAACAGAAGAATATTCAGATTGATGCTCTTGATATTAATGAGAAAGCCGTAAATATTTTAAAAAAGAAATATTGGGATATGCCAAATGTAAAAGTAAGGCTTACAGACACATTATTGGACAGACAGCTTGATATGTACGCAGACAGACAGTTATGGCTTAAAATTACCGATACGTTGGAAGATAAAGAACTTGATTATATATCGGATAACGGTGGCTATTATGATAAAATAATAGGAAATCCTCCGTATGGAGCATGGCAGGATTATGATAAACGTAAAATTCTGAAAAAAAAATATAAGGGTCAGTATGTAAAAGAGACATATACATTGTTTTTGTACAGATGTATTTTTTTGCTTAAAAAAGGAGGAAAATTGTCTTTTATAATACCTGATACATTTCTTTTTTTGAACATGCATAAGAGTCTCAGGGAGTTTTTGCTTAAATCGACTAAAATTGAAGAAATTCTTATATTTCCTTCAAATTTTTTTCCGGGAGTGAATTTTGGATATTCCAATTTATCTATTATTACTCTTGAAAAAGACGATTGTGAGAGTGTAAAAGATAATGATGTAAAGATTTTTACGGGATTTAAGACTGTGCGTGAGTTGGGTAGGATTGATGAAAACAGTGAAAATTTGCAGTGTTTTTGTTATAAACAGAGTGATATATTAAAAAATGAAAATTATAAGTTTATTATAACGGATAATTCCAAAATTGCGATTATAAATGATTCAAAAGTTAGAATCGGAGATGTTGCCGATGTTGTGACAGGTTTTTATTCGGGAAATAATAAAGAGTTTATATGTGCCAAAAGTAAAGAAATTAAAGGTGCCCAAAATTACAGAATGGTTGACTGTGATAAAATATATGATTGCTATGATTTAACAGGAATAAAAAATGTGGCAGAAGGATATGTGGCATATGTTAAGGGGTCTTCCGATACAAGATATATCAGGAAAGAAGATGAATGGTATGTACGCTGGGATAAAGAGACTGTCGATTTTTATATAAAAGATAAAAAAGCAAGATTTCAAAATTCAAAGTTTTATTTTAAAACAGGCATAGCAATTCCAATGGTTAAGTCTAAACAGATAAAAGCAACTTTGATGAGAAACAGAGTGTTTGACCAATCAATTGTCGGTATATTTCCAAAGGAAAAAAATAAAATTTATTATATGCTGGCGTTGATGAATTCTAATGTAATCAATAAACTGCTTCATATTATTAATCCCACAGCTAATAATTCGGCTAATTATATAAAACAGCTGCCATATAGAGAGCCTGGCTATGAGATGTTGATGAAAATAAATTCGAATGTCGTAAAAATATTAGATATGAATCCGGAAACTGATATTGATAAAATTGAGGCAGTTAATGAAGAAAACAATAAAATATTCGATTTGTTATATCAAGATATATTATAAAATATATTACATATGTGCAAGTGCGTCAGCTTGATTTTAAAACAAATTTATAGTATATTAAAAGACGATTGATATTTTTATATTTTAAGAATGGAGATAAATAATGTCAGATATATGCAGAGTAGCACTTGATGCGATGGGTGGGGATAATGCACCCGGTGAAGTCGTAAAGGGTGCAGTTGAAGCAACTAAAAAAGAAAATGATATTCACGTGGTTCTTGTCGGTAAAGAAGCAGCAATACAGGCAGAACTGGATAAATATGATTATAGCAAAGAACATATTGAAGTTGTTGATGCGGCTGATGTCATAGAGACAGGTGAACCGCCTGTTATGGCTGTAAGACGCAAGAAAGAATCTTCACTTGTAAAAGCAATGTATCTTGTAAAAGAAGGAAAGGCAGATGCATTTGTCTCAGCAGGAAGTTCTGGTGCAATACTTGTAGGTGGTCAGACAATTGTAGGCAGAATCAAGGGCGTTGAACGTCCTCCGATGGCACCGCTTATTCCTACAGCAACAGGAGTGTCACTTCTTGTTGACAGTGGCGGTAATGTCGACGCAAGACCTAGCTTCCTTGTTCAGTGGGCTAAGATGGGTTCTATTTATATGGAGAACATTCTGGGAATAAAGAATCCGAGAGTTGCTATTGTAAATATCGGTCTTGAAGAAGAAAAGGGCAATGCACTTGTAAAGGAAACCTATCCTTTATTAAAGGAATGTAAAGATATTAATTTTATAGGAAGTATAGAAGCAAGAAACATTCCTAAGGGAGATGCAGATGTTATTGTATGTGATGCATTTGTTGGAAATGTAATATTAAAGCTTTACGAGGGAACAGCTTCTACACTGATAAAGAAGATTAAAGGTGCGATGATGTCAAGCTTTAAGACTAAGATAGGTGCACTTTTAATAAAGAAATCGCTTAAAGAGGAGTTAAAGACTCTTGATGCGACAGAGTACGGCGGAGCACCACTGATAGGTCTTAACGGCCTTGTGGTTAAGGTTCATGGCAATGCCACATCAAAAGAGATTGGCAATGCACTTATACAGTGTGTTAAATTTAAAAAACAAAAAATCAATGAAAAGATTACAGCTTCACTTAACGTTGAAGAGTAATATAGGAGGTTTATCATGGAATTTGAGAAGATTCAGAAAATTATTGCGGATGTATTAAACATCGAACCTGAGAAGATTACAATGGAGTCAGCATTTGTTGATGACCTTAATGCAGATTCACTTGATGTATTGCAGATAGTAATGGGAATTGAAGATGAGTTTGACATTAAGATTCCTGATGAAGCAACAGAGAAGATTGTTACTGTTGCAGATGCAGTAAACGAGATTAAGTCAGCAGTTAAATAATGTGAACGGGCTGTCTTATATGACAGCCCGATTTTTTTAGCCACGAAGGCAGAATGGAGATTAATGTGAAAAACAACTCTGATTTAAAAGAATTCCAGAACAGAATTGGTTATCATTTTAATGATGAAAAGTATTTGAAAACAGCACTTACACACAGTTCATTTGCTAATGAAGTCAAGATGAGAAAAGTAAACGATAACGAGAGACTTGAATTTCTTGGAGATGCGGTTCTTGAGCTTACCTCAAGCGATTACATATATAAAAACCATTCCGAGATGAATGAAGGCTCTATGACAAGACTCAGAGCAAGTATAGTATGTGAGCCTACACTTGCACTCTGTGCGAGGGCATTCGGATTAGATGAGTTTATAATGCTTGGAAAAGGTGAGGAACTTACCGGAGGACGCAAGCGTGATTCAATAGTTTCAGATGCATGTGAGGCTGTAATTGGTGCGATTTATCTTGACGGTGGTTTTGCTAGTGCAAAAGAATTTATCACGAAGTTCATATTAAATGATCTTGATAATAAAAAACTCTTTTATGATAGCAAAACTATCTTACAGGAGGTAGTTCAGGCTAACGGAATTGAAGTAAAGTATGAAATGATAGGCGAAAAAGGACCTGAACATGATAAAATATTTGAAGTGTGTGCAAGTGCAGGAGATTTATTTAATGTAAAAGCAGAGGGACACACAAAAAAGGCCGCACAGCAGAAAGCGGCATATAATGCACTTATTCTGCTTAAAGAGCAGGGTGTTGATATTAACCCGAAGGGAAAAAGATAGATGTATTTAAAAAGTATAGAAGTCCAGGGCTTTAAGTCATTTGCCAACAAAATAGTTTTTGACTTCCACAATGGTATTACAGGCATTGTTGGACCGAATGGTTCAGGAAAGAGTAATGTTGCTGATGCTGTAAGATGGGTTCTCGGTGAACAGAGTGCGAAGCAGCTTCGAGGTGCAAAGATGGAAGATGTCATATTTGCCGGAACAGAAGCGAGAAAGCCTGTAGGATATGCTTATGTTTCAATAACACTAGATAATTCAGATCATGCACTTGCTGTCGATTATGATGAAGTAACAGTTACACGTAAAGTATTCCGTTCTGGTGAGAGCGAATACCAGATGAACGGACATGCGTGCCGTCTGAAAGATATTACAGAGCTTTTCTATGATACAGGTATCGGTAAAGAAGGATATTCTATTATCGGTCAGGGTCAGATTGATAAAATATTAAGTGGTAAGCCTGAGGAGAGAAGAGAACTCTTTGATGAGGCTGCAGGAATTGTAAAGTTTAAGAGAAGAAAAGCTGCAGCGATAAAAAAACTCGAACACGAACGGGATAATCTTGTCCGTGTGAACGACATTTTGTCAGAACTTGAAAAGCAGGTAGGTCCATTAGAGAAGCAGTCAGAAAAAGCGAGGGAATACCTCAGGTTAAAAGAAGATTTAAAGACAAGAGATGTCAATGCATTTCTTCTGGAAAGCGATAAAATCCGCGAAGATTTGACAGCGGTCAATGAAAAGATAAGTATTGCTGAAAATGAACTTTTGCAGGCAAATGCTGAGTATGAGAGCACAAGAGCAGAATATGATTCAATTGAATCAAAGCTTTCAGAAGTTAATGGCAGGATAGAATCAATAAATACAGAACTTTCAGATACAGAAGTTGAAAAACAGCGTCTTGAAGGTCAGATAAATGTATTTGCTGAACAGATAAAAACGATTGAAGCCGGAAACAGACATTTTTCAGAGCGAATTGCTGATATAGACAAAGATATAGAGCAGAAAAACAAGTCACTTGAAGATGTAATAAATCAGAAAGATGCTTTGAAAGATAGTTTGGCTGAGTTTGAAGAAAAACAGGCTGAAAATGACAGGAAGCATGAAGAAATAACTGCACAGATAGAAGATATTTCATCTAAGATTGATGCAAACCAGAATAAAATCTATGATATTTTAAATGAAAAATCTAATATAAATGCCGATAACCAGCGTTTTAAGACAATGCTCGAACAGCTTAATATTAAAAAAGCAGAGTTAAGCAGCAGGATAATCCAGGGCAAAAGTCAGGAAAATGCACAGGATTCAGTGATTTCTTCTTTGGAGAATAAGCTTAAAGAAACAGAAAATACTATTGCTGAATATACATTATCAATAGAACATAAAAATGCTGCTGTTGCTGATAACAAGCAGAAAATTGCTGATTTAAACAGTGCGGCAGACAAACTTTCACAGCAGTATCACCGTGAAAAATCAAGACTTGAGTCGTTAATCGCAATCACAGAAAAATACGACGGTTACGGTAACAGCATAAGAAAGATTATGGAACTGAAATCTGAAAATGAGGGAATAATCGGTGTTATTGCGGATATAATCAAAGTCGAAAAGAAATATGAGACTGCGATTGAGACGGCTCTTGGCGGAACAATCCAGAATATTGTAACTGATAATGAAAATACAGCAAAAAACCTTATTGCATATCTTAAAGAAAATAAATTTGGACGGGCAACATTTCTTCCTTTATCGTCAATATCTGGAAGAAATACAATAGAAAAAGAGCCGTGCATGAATGAAAAAGGTGTTATAGGTGTTGCGAGCAGCCTTGTAAGAATTTCGTTTGAGTATGAGAATCTGGCAAAGTACCTTCTTGGAAGAATTCTTGTTGTTGATAATATTGATAATGCACTTGCTATTGCAAGAAAATATAAACATTCTTTAAGAATCGTTACGCTTGAAGGCGAACAGTTAAATCCGGGTGGTTCAATGACCGGTGGTGCATTTAAGAATGCGGGAAATCTTCTCGGACGACGCCGTGAGATTGAAGAGTTAAAAGTTAATACTACAAATGTCAATAAGCAGTTTAATGATACAAAAAATGAGATAGCTGAGTTAAGAAAGCTTGTTGCATTAATAAGAGAAGAACTTGATGTGCTCAATAAGCAGATGCGAGAAGCACAGCTTAATAAAAATACAGTCCAGTTAAATCTCAAACAGGCACTTTCAAAGAAATCAGAGATTATTGATTCATACAAAGATTCGCAGATTCAGGTTGCTGAGATAGGAAAAGAGATAGAATCTGTATTACAGCAGCAAAGTCTTGTGAGTGGTAATCTTGAGAACTTAAACAGTTCTACAGAAAGTTCACAGAAAGAGATTGATGAGCTTACATCACTTCTGGAGAGCAAAAAACAGGAAGAGGCAAAACATCTTACTGATTCAGAGCATGTTAAGATAGAATATTCTTCGCTTTTGCAAAAAGAAAGCTTTATAGATGAAAATAAGTCACGTCTTGAGAGTGAAATAAGTCGTCTTAATCAGGAAAAAGAAGAAATAAAGCAGAAACAGGAACTTACAGCTGGAGATGTCAAGTCAAAGCAGGCAGAGATAGAAGATGTTAATATTTTAATTAAAAATGCAGTAAAAAAGATTTCAGAATGCAGTCTTGAAATTACCAAGCTTAAAACACAGCGTGACGCAATGAATTCAAGCCATAAAGTGTTCTTTGAAAAACGTGAAAAGCTTAACGAACATATAACTGATCTTGACAAGGAAGTTTACCGTCTTAATTCTGGTAAAGAAAAACTTGAGGAGAGCAGTGATTCAATTACAGATTATATGTGGAGTGAGTACGAGCTTACTTATAGTTATGCATTGGAACTTAAAAATCCTGAATTTGACAATCTTTCATCATTAAAGAAAGAAATACATTCTCTTAAAACTGCCATTAAAAATCTGGGTGATGTAAATGTTAATGCGATTGAGGAATACAAAGAAGTAAATGAGCGATATATTTTCTTAAAGGGCCAGCATGATGACCTCATTGAAGCGGAAAGTTCGCTTACACAGGTGATTGAAGAACTTGACAATGGCATGCGTGTCCAGTTCGCACAGAAGTTTGAGGAAATTAAAAAAGAATTCGATAAAGTATTTAAAGAACTTTTCGGAGGCGGACGTGGAACGATTGAACTTGTTGAAGGTGATGATATTCTTGAAGCAGGAATTGTTATTATTTCACAGCCGCCCGGAAAGAAACTGCAGAATATGATGCAGCTTTCAGGTGGAGAAAAAGCACTAACGGCTATAGCACTTTTATTTGCAATTCAGAATCTTAAACCGTCGCCATTCTGTCTTCTTGATGAGATTGAAGCCGCACTTGATGATTCAAATGTAGGAAGATTTGCTAATTATCTTCATAAGCTTACAAAGCATACGCAGTTTATTGTAATTACACACAGACGTGGTACAATGTCGGCAGCGGACAGGCTTTATGGTATAACGATGCAGGAAAAGGGTGTATCTACACTTGTATCAGTAGATTTAATTGCAAATGATTTGGACAAAGATAATAAAAAGGAGTAGTATGGGATTATTCAGTAAATTAAAAGAAGGATTAACAAAGACAAGAAACAATATTGTCTCAGGTATTGATTCGGTGTTTTCGGGATTTTCAAAGATTGATGATGATTTTTATGACGAACTTGAAGAGACACTTATAATGGGTGATATCGGCGTTCGTGCAACAGAAGAGATTATCGAAGATTTAAAGGAAAAAGTTAAAGAAAATAAAATAAAACAGCCTGAGGAATGTAAGCATCTTCTCATTGAAACAATCAAAGAAAAGATGAATCTTGGCGAAAATGCCTATGATTTTGAAAATAAGCAGTCTATAGTAATGCTTATTGGCGTAAATGGTGTCGGAAAAACTACTTCTGTAGGCAAACTTGCCGGTCTTTTAAAAGCACAGAATAAAAAAGTTATTATGGCTGCCGCAGATACCTTCAGGGCTGCTGCAATTGAACAGCTTACGGAGTGGTCAAAACGAACAGGAACTGATATAATAGCACAGAGTGAAGGTTCAGATCCGGCTGCCGTAATTTTTGATGCCGTAGCTGCTGCAAAAGCCCGTAATGCAGATGTATTGTTATGCGATACGGCAGGAAGACTTCACAATAAGAAAAATCTTATGGAAGAGCTTAAAAAGATTGACAGGGTCATTGAGCGTTCATATCCGGAAGCGTACCGTGAAAATCTTATCGTGCTTGATGCAACTACAGGTCAGAATGCACTTTCACAGTTAAAGGAATTTAGCGAAGTAACTAATATTACCGGTATAATCCTCACTAAGATGGATGGTACTGCAAAGGGCGGTATCGCTGTAGCGATTCAGGCAGAGATGGGAATACCTGTCAAATATATCGGTGTTGGAGAGCAGGTTGAGGACTTACAGAAATTTGATTCAGATGTGTTTGTAAATGCACTTTTTGATGTAAAAGAAAATAATGATGAGCAGTAAAGCTTAAAAGGAGAAAACATGGAAGAATTATCACTTAAAAAATTTGAAGAAGCAGCTGAAAAAGTTAAAGAGGTCACGCTTGCAACAAATCTTGTATACAGCGAATATTTCAGCAACCAGTCAGGAAATAAGGTATATTTAAAGCCGGAAAACATGCAGTATACAGGTGCATATAAAGTAAGAGGTGCATATTACAAAATCAGCACAATGTCAGAAGACGCAAGAAAAAAAGGACTTATTACAGCTTCTGCCGGTAATCATGCACAGGGTGTTGCATATGCAGCATCAAAGTATGGTGTTCCTGCAACAGTAGTAATGCCTACAACAACTCCTCTTATCAAAGTAAATCGTACTAAAGGTTATGGTGCAAAGGTTGTTTTATACGGAAATGTATATGATGAAGCATGTGAATATGCAATGAAACTTGCAAAAGAGCAGGGGCTTACATTCGTTCATCCTTTTGATGACTTAGATGTTGCAACAGGTCAGGGTTCAATAGCAATGGAGATTATAAAAGAGCTTCCTACAGTTGATTATATCCTTGTTCCAATCGGTGGCGGCGGACTTGCAACAGGTGTTTCAACACTTGCAAAGCTTCTTAATCCGAATATCAAGGTAATCGGTGTAGAGCCTGCGGGAGCCAACTGTCTTCAGGAATCATTAAAAGAAGGTAAAGTTATTACACTTCCTACAGTAAATACAATCGCTGACGGTACTGCCGTAAAGACACCGGGAAGCAAGCTTTTCCCATACCTTCAGAAGAATCTTGACAGCATAATTACTGTTCCGGATGAAGATTTAATCGTTGCTTTCCTTGATATGGTAGAAAATCACAAGATGATAGTAGAAAATTCAGGTCTTCTTACAGTAGCAGCATTAAAGCAGATGAATGTAAAGGATAAGAAGATTGTATCTATTCTTTCAGGCGGCAATATGGATGTTATCACAATGTCATCCGTAGTACAGCAGGGTCTTGTCCAGAGAAGCAGAATCTTCACTGTATCTGTTCTTCTTCCTGATAAGCCGGGTGAACTTGTACGTGTCGCTTCAATTATCGCGGAGGCAAGCGGAAATGTAATCAAACTTGAGCACAACCAGTTTGTAAGCATTAACAGAAAGGCAACTGTTGAACTTAGAATAACAATAGAAGCATTTGGTCACGAACACAAGGAAGAAATTGTTAAAAAACTTGATGAAGCAGGACTTCGTCCACGTATAGTTAAGGTTAATATTTAAGATAAAAAATAATCCATCTATAATACCCTGATTTTGAGAATATTATAGGTGGATTATTTTTATTATGGAAGGGGTACTATTATGTGTAAAAAAATATTATTTTGTAATTTATCTTATATGAAATTTTATAACGAAATTACGGAGTATGATAAACCGTGTAATGGTGGAAAATATGTTAATGATAATAATTATGCACATGAAAAAAATAATTTTAAAGTATATGATGATGATTTTTGTTATGGTTATGTATCAGGATATGACAGAGGTGAAAAGCTGGATATATCTAAGATAGATAAAGTCTGTTCTCAAAGTGATGATAAAATAACAGGTGTTTTGGTGGTTTTTTGTGCAACTAGACCGGAATATGGAAGAGTAATTGTAGGCTGGTATAAAGATGCTACAGTTTATAGATATGAACAGGATGAACAAAATAAAAGATTTAGATTTAAAACACATAAAGAGAATGCTTTTTTATTAGATGAGAGTGAGAGAAATTTTGCTATGCCAAGTGCAAATGATAAAAAAATAGGGTTTGGAATCGGACAAAAAAATGTATGGTATGGGTATAGTAGTAAATACGATGATAAGGCTCTTAAGTATAGGGAAGATGTGTGCGATTATGTGAATTTCGAACATAATTATATTAATAATAAATATGATGATGTAAAAAAACAATTTGAAAATATTGAAAATTTTGAAAATAATCCTGTTGATATATCAAAAACTGAGATAGAAACTATTGTAAAGCAGCGAGTTGGGCAAAGTGGTTATAGAGAAAGATTATTAACAAAATATAAAAATAGATGTGCTTTGTGCGGTTTGAACAACATTTTACTTCTTAGGGCAAGTCATATAAAGGAATGGAGCAAAAGTGATAATAAAGAAAGATTAGATGTAAATAATGGAATTCTATTATGTACATTACATGATTCATTGTTTGACAAACATCTTATTAGTTTTGATGTTGATGGAAATATTTTAATATCAAACAGATTGAATGAAAAAGATAGAGGGTTAACAAATATTAAAGAAAATGACAGAATTGAATTAAATGTACAAATGCAGAGATATATGGAATATCATAGAGAGATTTTTAAATACATGGAGGAACAATATAGTTAATGAATAAAAATATACATAACATAATAAAACAAATGTTTATGTTTCTTATAATATTTATAATAGTAATTAGATTTACGGATGTATTGGTTGGGTATGCTGATACAACAATACAAGATATTACAGAAATCCATACAGCGGCCGAGCTTGTGAAAGCATCAGAAAATCAAACTGGAAGTTACAGACTTATGGCAGATATTGACATGACAGGCATAGACTGGACACCGTGGGACTTTTCGGGAAAATTTGACGGCAATGGTTATACAATACTTAACCTTTCTGTGACAAAAACAAACAGACGCACAATGAAAACATACGACGGAAACAGAAAAGAATATGATACATATGGTGCGGGATTGTTTGGAATACTTTCTAATGCTGATGTGAGCGGTCTTAATATCAAAGGCACAAGAATTGAAGTTGCTACAAATAATCATTGCTTTGCAGCTCCAATGGCAGGACTTTGTAATAACAGCAATATATCAGATTGTATCATAAGCGATTCTTATGTAAGTCTTACAGATTCGGCAAAAATGTGGGGAACAGGCGGAATCGCAGGTTTTGGAAGCGGTAATCTTGACAATGTTTCAACCGATGTGACACTTGTGTGCATTGATACGGATAAACAGGTAAAAGACGAACAGTTTATGGGTGGAGCATATGCGGCAGGTTTCCTTAATATTAGAAATTGTAAAATAAATATCGACGGTTATGATTCAGACCATGGTTACGTCCATGATGGTGGGCTTGTTGGAATGTATATGGTATATCCGTATGATTTATCTCTTACATATGCCGGTGAAGTCCTTAACAATGAAGTTTATGGACAGATTACATTTTATGAGGATAATACAGACAGACGAGCATATTGTAAGGCAAATATGGGCGAAGTTATGAACTGGACATATGCGTATTCGGGATTTAAATATGATTTTGATGCCAACGAAACATTTGATTATTCTGTTACGTTACTTCCGGAAAAATGTGGTAATCCTGTATACAATGATACAGTAACAGAACCATCTGTCACAGATTTTGGCTTTACAACACATACATGTCAGGGCTGTGGGTATACATACAATGACAAATACACAATATATAAAGAATATAAAAATGATTCCGAGGAAGTTACATCACCTGACAATGATATGAACATGTCAGATGATTCGTTTGGTGTTACTAAAAAGAAGGATAACCATGTTATACCTGTACTTGTTGTTATTTTGCTGACTGTTGTAATGATTCTTCTTATAGTAAGATATATTCAGGTGAGAAATCAAAGAAAAAGACGCAGGAGACACAGAAGAAGATGAAAAATACTATCTATATGGCACCGATGGAAGGCCTGACGGACTTTACATTCAGAAATGCATATGAAAAAATATTTGGAAAAGGGAAAATTGCAAAATATTTCACACCTTTTATTTCACCGAATAAGTCCGAAAAATTTCTTGCAAGAGAAATACGTGACATAGACAGGGAGCATAATAATGGAATTAATACGGTTGTTCAGGTTATGACAAATGATGCAAAAGATTTTATCTGGACTGCCAGGATGCTTTATGATGAGTACGGTTATAATGAGATAAACTTAAATGCAGGCTGTCCTTCAGGCACAGTTGTTTCAAAAAACAAAGGCTCTGGAATGTTAAACGAGCCGAAGCTTCTTGATAAATTTCTTGACGCAGTGTTTGAAGATGATTTTATAAGGGAAAATATCAAGGTTTCAGTAAAAACAAGGGTTGGTGTAGAGACAGATACAGCATTTCCGGAGATAATTGATATTTATAATAAATATCCGCTTGAGGAACTTATAGTGCATCCGAGACTGCGTACAGATTTTTATAAAAATGACCTTAATCTTGAAGCGTATGATTATGCAGTAAAAAACAGTAGAAGTAAAGTGGTTTTTAACGGAGATATATTTACAAGAAAAAATTTCCTTGATATAAAGAAAAAATTTCCACAGACAGATACATTTATGCTCGGAAGAGGTCTTATTGCGGATCCCGGTCTTATAGATGTGATTGTTTCTGAAAATCCTGAAGATTTCAGCCGTGACCTTATTAGCGATAAAAAACGCATGAAAGAGCTGCATGACCTTGTGTTTGATGCGAGATTGCACATAATGCCGGGCGACACGCATGCCATTCACAGGATGAAGGAAATGTGGTGTTATATGGCATATGTATTTGACGATTGTAAAAAAGAAATAAAAGCAATAAAAAAATCACAGAAAGTAGCTGATTACAAATCGGCGGTTGATATATTTTTTAATGTAGCAAAACTTACAGAGAAAGATTATATATTATTTTCAAAAAAATTCTGATAAGTTATACAATATGTTATTGATATATAGTGCCGGTTTACGTAAAATAATATCACAAATGTTAATTTGGGAGATAAATATGAGTAAGATTTATTTTGTGCGTCATGGTGAGAGTGAGTGGAATGTGGCAGATAAAATATGCGGACAGACCGATATACCGCTTACCCAGAGAGGACATGAACAGGCTGTAATGACAGGCGAAAGTTTCGTTGCAAGGAAAATTAAAGCTGATATGATTTTGTATTCACCACTTTTAAGAGCTGCAGATACGGCAAAACATATTTCAGATATAACGGGAATACCGGCAAGAGAAGAGATGCGTCTTATCGAGCAGAATTTCGGTGTATGGGAAGGAACATCACCACGTAATTCACATGAGTTTTATGAAGCCAAAAAAGGATTTGTACAAAGATTTGGCAGCGGTGAATCCATGTTTCAGCTCGCACAAAGAATATACAATCTTCTTGATGAGTTGAAGGCAGATAGTGACAAAACATATATCCTTGTTGCACATAACGGAATTGCAAGAATCGTCTGTTCTTATTTTAAAGATATGACTAATGATGAGTTTGCCGCCTATGGTGTTGCCAATTGCAGTATTACAGAATTTGAGTTCTGAGATTTTGAAAATTTGAGTTGTAAAATTGACACTTAAAAGTAGTTGTACTATCATCTGAATCAGATGTATATACAACTACTTTTGTGCTATTGTATAGGGCAAAGATACGATACCGGCTAGTAGGCTGCTAGAAATGGGAAGGTGATTTGATGTCGGAAAAAAATTTTAAATCAGACAGGATATTGTCATATTTTAAGAAAGAATGGATGGTTCTTCTTATTGTTACGGTTTCTGGGCTGATTTACAATATGGGACTTTTGGCAGGACCTCTTTTTGAAGGTAAAATGACTGGTTGTCTTATTGACATTTTAAACGGAAATAAGCAGTTTGCCGATATGCTTACACTTGTTCTGCTTTATATACTGATAACGGCGGCTGTACAGTCTTCAAGATATATTAAGCGTTTTTATGTAAGGCGTTTTGCAAATAATGTAAATAAGAGAATGAAAGAGATATTATATGGAAGCCTTGTACATAAGAGCAGACCACAGCTGCATGAGGAGAGTGCAGGTACGATTCTCACAAAAGCGATTCTTGATGTTGATGACTGTGTTGAGGGTATGAGAAAGTTCACAACTGAAATATTCGATACAGGAGTTGCTCTTTTGGCATATGCATGTATGCTTTTGTTTTATGACTGGAAACTAGCACTATTGTGTATGATATTCCCGCCTGTCTCTTATATTATGGCAGAAAAGATGAAGTTCATAATCCAGACTTCCGGTGCAAAATATAAAGAGCAGTCAGGAGCGTTAAGCACTGCGACGCTTGATATTGCATCCAATGCCATAACATACAGGGTGTTTGGACGAGAGCAGCAGAGACGCGATGCTTATGAGGAAAGTCTTACAGCTTATGAAAAATCAGCAGTAAAAGCTAATATTTGGAATACGTCGCTCACATCTGTGTACAGAGTTATATCAATGGCGGGTGTAATATTTATACTGTATTTCGGTGGCAGAAATGTACTCGGCACAGGCTGGAGTGCATGGAGCATAGCAACATTTACAACATTTGTATCGTGCTTTACAAAGCTTTCGGTAAAGTCTTCAAGTGCAGCAAAACTTTTTAATGCAGTACATAAAGCACAGGTTTCATGGAAACGTATCAAACCGCTTATGCGTATGAAAAACGACGATGGTGACAGAAAAACATATTATGCAGGAGAACTTGAAGTCTGCAATATGGGATTTTCATATCCTGACGGCAAAGTAATATTTGACGGAGTCTCATTTACGGCGGCACCGGGTGAAATTATTGGTATAACCGGTCCCGTTGCCTGTGGTAAGTCAACACTTGGAAAAGTATTTCTGGGTGAGTATCCTTACCGTGGAAGCATCAAGTTTTCCGGGGAAGAGATGAAAGGTGTTGACAGTACGAAAAACGGAATAGTTGCATATCTTGGTCATGATTGTGAACTTTTTGACGATACGGTCAGGAATAATATTCTTATGGGCGATGACGGAGATGTCAATTATTACCTTAAAATGGTGTGCCTTGATAAGGAAGTTGCACTTATGGAAAATGGCGTTGATACGCTTATTGGAAGCAGTGGGGTGCGTCTTTCGGGTGGTCAGGCACAGCGTCTTGCACTTGCAAGAACCATCTGCCATAAAAAGCCGGTTATTATTCTTGATGACCCATTTTCGGCACTGGATAAGGATACAGAGAAGCAGATATTTAAAAATCTTGGTGAGATGGTATCAGACAGTATTGTTATGATAATTTCACACAGACTCTATCTGTTTCCGCAAATGAATAAGGTTCTATGGCTTAATGACGGAAAAACAGAGGTCGGAAGCCATGATGAGCTTATTGAAAAGTGCAGTGAATATGCGTTGCTTTACAATGGACAGAATGGAGGCGGTACTGGTGAAAAATAATGAAAATGAAAAAACCGCAAATTCAGGAAAAAAACCAAAATATGTAAAGAAAATAATAACAGAAACTATTTTAAAATATAAACTTTTGTCATTTGGAATTGTTGCAGCCGTATGTCTGGCAGTCATATTTTCACTTATTCCGCCGCTTATTCTCGGAAAAATCATTGATATGTTTACAGCTGGACAGATGCCGGGACTTGGTATGGTGATTGCATATTTTGCAATGCTTTTTTTAACAGGGCTTACTGAATCGGCAAGAGAGGGACTTCTTACGGTTTTTGGACAGAAAATAACACATGCTATGAGAAGCCGTCTAATGGAAAAATTCATATCTCTTACCGCTGATGAATTAAATGGATTGGAGCCGGGTTCGCTCGTATCACGTTTTATAGGCGATGTTGACATGATTGAAAATCTGTTTACGTCGGGAATTATAAGCATGTTTGCCGATGCATGCAAAATTATAAGTATTCTTGTTGTAATATGGTTTAAAAATAAAGGGCTTACGCTTGTATTTATAATACTGCTGCCGTTTTTGTTTATTTTTACAAGACATGTGCAGAAAAATATGCTTGCGGCCCAGATTATGAACAGACGTGCTGTAAGCCGTGCGTCAGGACATGTTCCGCAGACATTAAAAAATATAAGAACAATTCATTGCTTTGGCAAAGAAAAGTATATGGAAAAGCAGTATGACGAATATATAAATGACAGTTATCATGCGATGGAAAAGACAAATTTTTATGATGCAGTATATTCGCCTGTAATTCTTATTTTAAATGCTGTTGTTGTTGCAGCTGTAATGTTGCTTTCGTCATCTGGTAACAGTGCAGTCCTCACATTTTTCGGAATGTCAGCAGGTACTGCGGTTGCAGTTATGAATTACATTTCCCAGATATTCTCACCGGTTGAAAGTCTCGGTATGGAGATTCAGACAATACAGTCAGCGATAGCCGGTATACACAGAATTAATGAATTCATGGCACTTGAAGAGGTTGAAAAACACGATGTTGTACAGGGAATTGAAAAACAGGATACACAGTGGCAGGATGAAGGTAAGCTACAGGTTCAAAGCGGAAGGTATGAAGCCGATGGAAATAAGCCTTTTGTGGAGCTTCGCAATGTGACCTTTGGCTATGATGAGGACAGAAAAATCCTTAATAACATAAATATCAGTGTTATGCACGGAGAGCAGGTAACTCTTTCAGGACGTACAGGTGCAGGAAAGAGTACAATATTTAAGCTTCTTTTGGGACTTTACAAACCGCAGTCAGGAGAAGTACTGATTAACGGAATACATGCCGACACAATTACTGATAAGGATAAAAGAAAGCTGTTTGCCTATGTTGAACAGACATTTCATATGGTTGCAGGCACTGTAAAAGAGCAGATTACACTTTTTGATGACAGTATTTCCGATGAAGATGTAAAAAATATCTGTATTACAACAGGGCTTGATGATGCGATAACAAGCCTCGAAAAAGGCTATGATACAATATGTACGCCGGATTTGTTTTCACAGGGACAGTGGCAGCTTTTATCAATAGCCCGTGCGGCAGTGGCAAAACCACAGCTTCTCCTGCTTGACGAGATAACGGCAAATCTTGATACAGAAACAGAAAAAGCAGTTCTTAATGCATTGAATAATGTATGTAAAGACAGAACGGTAATATCTATTTCGCACAGGGTTACTGCAAAAACAGGTAGAATTATTCCTGTTGAATCGAATGTGTGAGTTATATATAGGGTTTATCTGATTCGACGGCGAAGTGATTAAGCGATAAAATTACGATATAAAGCGTGTTAAATTTTGCGGACAAAAAAATTTGGTTCACAAATTTAACACGCTTTTTACACATTTGATACATTTCTGTATATTATTATACACTCATAAAACAAATAACAGATGAGTGGTCAGTTTGTCAGACTTAGAATAATGACAGAAATAAGGAGTGTATATGATTAATTACAAAAAACTTACGGCTGCAATGGCAGCGGGAATAATAGCAATATTTACAATAACAGGCTGTGCGATGCCGTGGCAGAAGGCAGCAGATGATTCATCATCAAATGTATCTACGGTTTCTGCCGGGAATCTTTCGCAAAGCGGTGAGAATGCACTGTCGCTTGAATTTGACAGCGAAGATTTAGATTCGTCATATAACGAATCAGAATGTACAAAGATAAATCTTTCAGGAAGTGGTGCAACTGTTTCAGGAAGCGGTGTTACTGTTGAAAACGGAAATATTACAATAACATCTGTGGGAAGCTATATTATTTCCGGAACATTAACAGACGGAAGCATAAAAGTGAATTGCAGCGAGAAAGGAACTGTAAGATTGATTTTAAACGGTGCTTCAATAAGCAGTTCAAGTACGGCACCTGTTGTTGTTGAGGAAGCAAAAAAGGTTCTTGTAACTCTCGCTGACGGCACAACTAATACAATTACAGATAAAACACGCCAGTCTGTGGATGATGAAGATTTTTCTTCGGCAGTTTATTCAAAAGCAGACCTTGTATTTAACGGAAGCGGAACTCTTAATGTCAATGCTGGATACAGAAATGGTATCAAGAGCACGGACGATTTGAAAGTTGTATCTGGAACCTTTAATATAACAAGCAATGAGGATGGAATAATCGGAAAAGATTTGCTCGGAATTAAAGACGGTAAATTCACAATTAAATCGGGAAGCGACGGAATGAAGTCAACGTATGATACGGATACTTCAAAAGGAAATATCGTAATAACAGGCGGTGAATTTGATATAACGGCTTCAAATGACGGTGTTCACTGCAACGAAGATATTATTATTTCGGGTGGAAATCTTACAATTAGCAGCGGTGATGACGGTGTTCATGCAGATGATAATCTTCAGGTTGACGGCGGCACTATAGCTATTAAGAAATGTTGCGAAGGTCTTGAAGGTGTACATATTACTTTAAATGATGGTGATATTTCAATAGTGGCAAGCGATGACGGTATTAATGCGGCTGACGGTTCGTCATCTTCCGGTATGGGAATGGGCGGCTTCGGCGGCGGTCAGAACGGAGGCTTTGGCGGCGGTCAGACATCATCTTCTGACAGCAGCATTTTACTTACAATCAACGGCGGAAATATATTTGTAAATGCAAGTGGTGACGGTCTTGATTCAAATGGTAATATTGTGATGAACGGAGGCAATGTAACGGTTCTTGGCCCTACAAGCGATGGCGATACAGCACTCGATTTTGACGGTGCATTTACAATTAACGGGGGTGTACTTATGGCATTTGGTTCAAGCGGAATGCTTGAAACACCGACATCGGCACAGAACGGCTGCTGTATTGTTACAACATTAGGCACTGTAAGTGCAAATTCTGCATTTTCACTTATGGATTCATCAGGAAATGTGATAATGTCATATACACCAACAAAGAATTATGCGTCTGCGATTGTATATTCATCAGACATTAAGAACGGAAGCACATATACGGTAACTGCGGGAAGCACAACACAGTCAATTACGGTGAACAGCAATATTACAACAAACGGAGTCAGCGGAGGCTTCGGCGGTGGTCAGAATGGCGGTTTTGGAGGCGGACAGCGTGGAGGACAGCCTGGAGGCAGTAACCAGCAAGGTGGAAATCAGCAAGGTGGAAATCAGCAAGATGGAATGCCGGGCGGAAATTCGGGCAACGGACGTTCAAACAGTGCCAGCAGTTCAACTGTAAATCAGGTATAAACTATAAATAAAATAAAGTATATATAACAGGGTAGAACACAGTATAACAGTGTGTCCTGCCCTGCTTTTGCTGTGCTTTTTGATAAGATACATCTTTGTATTTAATTTGGGATACCACAACACAATATAACAGTTGACATACAGATATATACTGTTATATACTGTTTGCGAGGTGATGAAATGAATATAAAAGTAAATTCTACATTGATGATTCCTATATACGAACAGATTGTTGACCAGATAAAAACACTTATACGTATTGGCAAGCTGGAAGAAAATGATATGCTTCCGTCGGTGCGTTCTCTTTCAAAAGAATTAAAGATTAGTGCACTGACAGTTAAAAAAGCTTATGATTATCTTGAAAACGAAGGTTTTGTTGTGACGGTTCACGGTAAAGGAACGTATGTTGCTGCGTCCAATTCCGAAATACAGGAAGAGGAGCAAAGAAAAGAAGTTGAACTTGATATTGAGATGGCTGTAAAGAAGGCGAGACGATACGGTATTAGTGATGAAGATATAAAGGGTATTTTTTCACTTGTTATTGATGAAAATTAAAAGACGGTAGCTTTAATGATGTTTAGTTGTTAAAGCTGCCGTCTTTTTATGTCTTGTTATATTTAATTAGTTTGGTGTGAATATAGCCGTTATTATTGGAAATCCACCACATTTACCCAATGTTCGAGAAGTTCTTTTTCATCAGGTTTGTTTTTTGCCATTCTTGCGGCGGCAACAATAGGAAGCCAGCCTGTTACATACGATTTTTTAGTGTCTGTTGCAGCACAGAACTGTGTCATATACATATCTGCGATATCGATGCTGCTGTCAGAGTATTGCAGCTTTAACAGAAGATAAGTGTTGGCTATGTCGGCACTGGCATTGCCCTGCGTTGCGTGAACCCAGTCAACAGCGGTGATTGATGTTATGTCGGCATTATCATCAATATTTACGATTATGTTGTCAGGACAAAAATCACCATGGCACAATTTTGTGTGCTTTGGCATCGTATTAAGTCTTGTGAGCAGTTCGTATTTTACAGAACTATCAAGAGTTTCAATGTCATTAATCTGTCTTATTAATTTATCTTTAAGCTTTAAGAGAAGAGGGTTGGATTTCTTTTGAAAATCAACCTGATATTCAACCATTTTTTTGATATAATCAGCAGTTTTTTCGGGATGCTCTTTTATAAGCTGTGTAAGAGTTATGCCGTCCGCATATTCACTTGTGATTTCCCATTGGCCATTGTTTACAGATACAGAAAGAAGCTTTGGAATATTAACTCCGGCATCTTCAACTCTTGCAGTATTTAATGCTTCATATAAAACATCTGATTTGTTATAATCTTTGGAAAAAACTTTTATTGCGGTATTATTTTCAAGATAAACTGATTTTAAGTTATTTTGTGAAATGCATTTTTTCATATAAACACATCCTTTCTTATTCGTCAATTTCGACTGGTTTTCCGTAATATGCCTTGAGGTACATTGCCTTAATTTCTTTCATTAGAGGGTAGCGTGGGTTTGCACCTGTACACTGGTCATCAAAAGCCATTTCTGTCATTTCGTCGAGAGTGCGTAAAAATTCTTTTTCATCAACGCCATAATCTTTTATAGTCTTTTTGATTCCGACTTTTTCCTTCAACTCTTCAATGGCTGCGATAAGATTTTCAAATTTTTCGTCATCATTTTTTCCTTTGATATGAAGAAAATCTGCACATTCTACATAACGTTCTTTGCAGTGAGGATATTGATACTGTGAAAATGTTCCCATTTTAGCAGGAACTTCTGCAGCATTGAATCTCATTACATCAGTGATGAGGAGTGCGTTTGCAATACCATGAGGAAGGTGGTGGTATGCACCGAGCTTGTGAGCCATGGAGTGGCATACTCCAAGAAATGCATTTGCAAATGCCATTCCGGCCATGGTTGAAGCTGTAGCCATCTGTTCACGGGCTTTTGCGTCGTGCGGACCATTTTCATATGCGGCAGGAAGATATTCAAATATATTTTTCATAGCTTTTAAAGCAAGACCGTCTGTGTAGTCTGTTGCCATAATAGATGCATATGCTTCGAGAGCATGAGTGAGTGCGTCTATGCCGGAAGCAGAAGTAAGACCTTTTGGCTGGTTCATCATCATATCAGCATCAACAATTGCCATTTTTGGAAGGAGCTCATAATCAGCGAGAGGATATTTTATTCCGCTTTCTTCGTCTGTGATAACAGCGAAAGGAGTAACTTCAGAACCTGTTCCTGATGAAGTAGGAATGGCAATGAAGTAAGCTTTTTCCCCCATTTTAGGAAATGTGTATATACGTTTTCTTATATCCATAAAACGCATAGCCATATCCATGAAATCAACTTCAGGATGTTCATACATAACCCACATTATCTTGCCGGCATCCATTGCTGAACCGCCGCCTACAGCGATTATGCAGTCTGGTTCAAAGAGCTTCATGGCTTTTGCACCTTCCTTTGCACATGCAAGTGTAGGGTCAGGAGCAACATCGTAAAATACTGTGTATACAATACCGAGTTCATCAAGTTTGTCGGTTATGCATTTTGTGTAGCCATTTTTGTAGAGGAACTGATCTGTTACTATGAATGCTTTCTTTTTGCCAAGAACTGTCTTTAATTCATTGAGTGCAACAGGAAGGCAGCCCTTTTTAAAATATACTTTTTCAGGTGCTCTGAACCACAACATGTTTTCTCTCCTTTCAGCAACGGTTTTAATATTAAGAAGGTGTTTGACACCGACATTTTCGGAAACTGAATTGCCGCCCCATGAGCCACAGCCGAGTGTAAGTGAAGGTGTCAGCTTGAAATTGTATAAGTCACCGATGCCGCCCTGAGAAGAAGGGGTGTTGATAAGAATACGGCATGTTTTCATAGTTTCTTCAAATATATCAAGTTTTTCTTTTTCTGTTTCTGAATTAATATAAATAGAAGAAGTGTGTCCGTATCCGCCGTCTGCGATAAGATGTGAAGCTTTATCTATTGCATCGTTGAAATCGTCTGATTTGTACATTGCAAGAACAGGTGAAAGCTTTTCGTGTGCAAATTCTTCAGATAAGTCAACAGAAGCAACCTCTCCGATGAGAATTTTGGTCTCACGTGATACATCAACTCCGGCGAGTTTTGCAATGGTATATGCACTCTGACCTACAATCTTTGCGTTGAGAGAGCCATTGATAAGGATAGTTTTTCTGACTTTGTCAAGCTCGGTCTTTGTAAGAAAATGGCAGCCTCTTGCAATAAATTCATCTTTTACGGCTTTGTAAACTTTTTTGTCAACAATAACAGACTGCTCAGAAGCACAAATCATACCATTGTCAAATGTTTTTGAGTGGATGATTGAGTTGACTGCAAGAACAACATCAGCTGTTTCATCAATAATGGCAGGAGTGTTGCCGGCACCTACACCGAGTGCAGGTTTTCCTGATGAATATGCAGCTTTAACCATTCCAGGACCGCCTGTTGCAAGAATTATATCAGCCTCTTTCATAAGTGTGTCTGTAAGTTCGAGAGACGGAATATCAATCCATCCTATAATGCCTTTTGGAGCACCTGCCTTTACTGCAGCATCAAGAACAACTTTTGCAGCTGCGATTGTTGATTTTTTGGCTCTTGGATGAGGGCTTATTATTATTGCATTTCTTGTTTTTAAACATATTAAAGACTTGAAAATAGCAGTAGAAGTAGGGTTAGTCGTAGGAATTACTGCGGCTACAACACCAATTGGTTCAGCAATCTTTTTTGTTCCATAAGCTGAGTCCTCTTCGATGACGCCACATGTCTTTGTGTCACGATAAGCATTGTAAATATACTCAGAAGCATAATGGTTTTTGATTACTTTGTCCTCAACAATTCCCATTCCTGTTTCCTCAACTGCCATTTTGGCAAGTGGGATTCTGGCCTGATTTGCAGCGATAGCTGCCGCTGTAAATATTTTATCAACCTGTTCCTGTGTGTAAGTTGAAAAAATCTGCTGTGCTTTACGCACTTCATCAATTTTTTTTTCAAGTGCGTCTACTGTGTCAACAATTTCTGTACCCGACATAATTTTTTCTGACATACAAAATCCTCCTTGTTTTTGCGGAGCAAAAATCCTAATGTGCATCTTTGATGCACTATATCCTCATGGCGAGGAGAGGATTTATCCTCCTTGTTATTGTTCCTTTTCTCATAATTGCAGCAGAGCTAATATTTTCTGCCATAAAAGATTGTTATTATTTTAACAAAGTTAATATAACACTATATTTTTTTTGTGTCAATATGCATATTATTAACATTGCTTGATATTTTTTTAAAAAATTTTTAAAATTCCATTGCGTGATACTATGTTATGTTGTATCATTAATATAGTTTTAGAAATAGTGGGGATGAATTGACTATTTATAGAATATGTGAGGAATTATTTAATATGAAAGATACGTTTAAAAAGTATTTATATCTTGCCGGAAGCTTGTTTCTTGCATTTGCTTTGTCTATTGTGCTGTTTTTTGTTTTATATAAGATAGATGCGATAAAGAGTGTTATCGGGCATATTGTAAAAACTATGATGCCATTTATAATTGGTGCAGTATTGGCATATATAATTTGTCCTTTGTGTAATAAGCTTGAAGTTTTGTTTGATAAATTATTTTCAAAGATGAAGAACGAACAGACTAAGGAAAAAATATCAAGGACATTAAGTGTATTTGCAGGAATGATTATTGCGGTTATTGCAATTTATCTTGTACTTATGATTGTTATTCCACAGCTGATTGACAGTGTTGTAAGACTCGTTCAGATTCTGCCATCAAGTGCAGATAAGCTTATAGGATGGCTTAATCATTCGCTTAGCTCTAATGAACAATTGCTTCAATATTCGCAACAGGTGATTGATAAGGCATATACGATGCTTGAGGACTGGCTTTCAAACGGACTTCTTGATTCTGTTGAGAAAGTGGCAACCGGGATTTCGTCAGGTGTAATTAATCTGCTCGGTGTGCTTCTTAATATATTTATAGGTTTTATAGTTGCTGTATATCTGCTGCTTTCAAGAAAAAAATTTGCACGGCAGGCAGAACTTATCGTGTATAGTATATTAAAAAAAGAAAAGGCTGACACTGTAATGGAAGAGGCAAGATATTGTGACCGCGTTTTCGGTGGGTTTATCAATGGAAAGATTCTTGATGCAGTAGTGGTTTCACTTATTTGTTATGCCGGCATGATGATTTTCAGATGGATTAATCCGGGAAAAGTCATGATGAGTGAAACGCTTGTTGCTGTAATAGTTGGGATTTTTAATGTAATACCATTTTTTGGATGGTATATCGGGTTGTTTTTATCAGCACTTCTCATACTTATGGTTAATCCCATGCAGTGCATTTTCTTTGTGATTTTTGACTTTATATTACAGCAGATAGATGGTAATATTTTAGGTCCTAAGATTATAGGTGATACAACAGGAATTTCAAGTATATGGGTGCTTTTTTCCATATTCCTGTTTGGAGATATATGGGGATTTGCAGGTATGCTTCTTGGAGTTCCGATGTTTGCCGTTATGTATCACTGGATTAAAAAGCTGGTATTTAAGGGGCTTGATAAGAATGAACAGACACAGATGAGTGTTGATTATGAGAATGATTTTCCAAAAAAGAAAAAGACTCATCAATAATATAAGGAGTTATGATACATATTTTATGAAACATTTAAAAAATAATATTAAAGATTACACAATACGTTCGCTTACAACAAAAGATTTAGATGCATATAATGCACTTTTAAGATATGCATTTCAGGTTACAGAACAGGAACTTACCGAAGTTGGCTGGGAAAATGACGAGATTAAGCAGTCAAAGTTTCCTGTTTTGCAGAGAGCTGATGTTGTGGGGTGTTTTGATAATGATTCGTTAATATCACAATTTGCTGTATATCCGCTTGATATGAATATTTATCATCAGTTATATCATGTCGGCTTTATAACGAGTGTATGTACATATCCAGAGTATTCAGGACAGGGTATTATGGCTACGCTTATGCACAAGAGCCTGAGCCATATGAGAAAAAGAGGTCAGTCAATGGCACTTTTATATCCTTATTCTATACCATTGTATCGTAAGTTTGGATGGGAGATTATTTCTAATAAGATTTCTTATATAATAAAGAATAATCAGATACCAAAGATTGATGATATTCCCGGATATGTACGTCGTGTCACATGGGAAAATACGGATTTTATTAATCTTCACCAGCAGTTTGCGGCAAAAACACACGGATGCCTTTACCGTAACAGCCTTGCATGGGAGGAATACTGGCGATGGGATGAGGATGATACAGTTGTAGCTGTTTATTATAATAGTCATAAAAAGCCACAGGGATATATGGTTTATCTTATAAAAGAAAATGTTATGTACATAAAAGAGATGATTTTCTTAAACAGGGAAGCACAGAATGGTCTCTGGCGTTTTATACGTGCACATCAGTCCATGATAAATGAAGTAAAAGGCAATACATATTATAATGAACCGATTGCTTTTGAGATGGCTGATGGCAATATTAAAGAATCAATACGTCCGTACATAATGGGAAGAATTATAGATATTGATAAGTTTCTTCTCCAGTACAGCTGTAAACCGTCGGAAAAAGATGTTTGCATAGAACTTGATATCCATGATGATTTTTTGTCATGGAATAATAAGAGTATTAATGTATTGTTTAGCAAAGGAAGATGTTTTATAACCGAGCAGAAAGCAGAATATCATATAAAACTTGACATTGCATCGCTTACAACACTTCTTATAGGATATAAATCCGCAATGCAGCTATGGAAACTTGAAAGGATAGATGCACCGAGGGCTGCTGTTGAGACACTCGATAATGTTTTAATGCATGAAATACCATATATTTCAGATTATATTTAAATTTTATGCTGTAAATTTTTTTAATTTTGTCAAGTAAAAATACTTGACACGCATGCCTGGTTATGATATTATTCTCAAGGTTTCAAATTTTATGAGAGTGGTGCTGCTATGGAAAAGTTTGTAGAACAGACGCTTTTATATGATTTTTATGGTGAACTTCTTAATGAACACCAGAGAGGAATTTATCAGGATATTGTTTTTGATGATTTGTCATTAAGCGAGGTTGCTGATGAGTATGGTATCTCAAGGCAGGGAGTTCATGATTTAATCAAGCGTGTTAATAATACACTGAATGGTTATGAAGAAAAGCTGCATCTTGTATCTAAATTTATAGAGACAAAAGAAAAGGTGCATGAGATTGAACAGTTATCAGATGAGTTTATTAAAAGTAATAATGGCAGTCTTGATAACATAAGGAGTATACAGCTTATCGCAAAAGATATACTCGATAATTTTTGATATTCGTTTAAGTCTTAATCAGACAGAAGTGAGGATTTATGGCATTTGACAGCTTATCAGATAAACTTCAGAATATATTTAAAAATCTTCGCGGTAAAGGCCGTCTGTCTGAAGCTGATGTAAAAGCAGCTCTGAAAGAAGTAAAGATGGCTTTACTTGAAGCTGATGTAAACTTTAAAGTTGTAAAGCAGTTTGTCAAGTCGGTCGAAGAGCGTGCCATAGGTCAGGATGTTATGCAGAGTCTTACACCCGGACAGATGGTAATTAAGATTGTTAATGAAGAAATGGTTGCACTCATGGGTTCCGAGACAACACAGATAGCGTTGAAACCGGGTAATGAGATAACTGTCATAATGATGGCGGGTCTTCAGGGTGCAGGTAAAACAACAACGACAGCCAAACTTGCAGGTAAGTTTAAAGCAAAAGGGAAAAAGCCTCTTCTTGCAGCCTGCGATGTTTACAGACCGGCTGCTGTTGAACAGTTAAAAATCAACGGAGAAAAGCAGGGCGTTGAAGTGTTTTCAATGGGAACAGGCAACAATCCGGTTGATATAGCCAAAGCGGCAGTTTCACATGCTAAGAATAACAATTTTAATATTGTTATTTTAGATACAGCCGGTCGTCTTCATATAGATGAGGATATGATGACTGAGCTTATAAAAATAAAAGAAGAAGTTAAAGTTGACCAGACAATACTTGTTGTAGATTCAATGACAGGTCAGGATGCGGTTAATGTTGCTTCTTCATTCAACGAAAAGGTTGGAATTGATGGCGTCATCCTCACAAAGCTTGATGGTGATACCAGAGGTGGTGCAGCACTTTCAATTAAGGCTGTCACAGGAAAGCCTATCCTTTATGTTGGTATGGGTGAAAAACTTTCAGATCTTGAACAGTTTTACCCGGACAGAATGGCATCAAGAATTCTTGGAATGGGTGATGTGCTTACGCTTATTGAAAAGGCTGAAGCCCAGATTGATGCTGACAAAGCTAAGGAAATGGAGCAGAAGTTCAAGAAAGCTGAATTTGATTTCAATGATTTCCTTGAATATATGGGACAGATTCGTAATATGGGCGGTATAGGTTCCATATTAAATATGCTGCCTGGCATGGGACTTGGCGGTAAAATGAAAGGGCTTGATGCAGGAGCAACGGAAGATGCGGAAGCTAATCTTAAACGTACAGAGTCGATTATTTACTCTATGACGGCAAAGGAAAGAAGCAATCCGGATATTCTTAATCCTTCAAGAAAGAATAGAATTGCCCGAGGTGCCGGTGTTGATATAAGCGAAGTCAACAAACTGGTTAAACAGTTTGACCAGATGAAAAAGATGATGAAGCAGATGCCGGGCATGATGAAAGGTGCTAAGAAGGGACGTTTTAAACTACCTTTTTAACATGACTGTTATACAGTCAATATAGATATGTGTTATTTATAGGACACGAAAAATTAAATTAGGAGGTGAAAGTTACATGGCAGTTAAGATTAGATTAAAGAGATTAGGTGAGAAGAAGTCTCCTTTCTATAGAATTATCGTTGCAGATTCAAGATCTCCAAGAAACGGTAGATTTATCGATCAGATCGGTACTTATGATCCTAACTATGATCCTTGCAAGCTCAGCATTGATGCTGAAGCCGCTAAGAAGTGGTTAGCAAACGGAGCTCAGCCTACAGAGGTTGTTGGTAAGCTTTTCAAGATGGCTGGTATTGAAAAATAAGACTAGTGGAGGTGTTTTTCTATGAAAGAATTAGTTGAAATTATTGCTAAGGCACTAGTTGACAATCCGGACGAAGTTGTTGTAACTGAGACAGAGAAAGACAAAGCCATAATTGTTGATTTAAAAGTAGCTTCTTCTGATATGGGGAAAGTTATTGGCAAATCAGGAAGAATTGCCAAGTCTATAAGAACAGTTGTTTCGGCAGCGGCAACAAAAACTGACAAAAAAGTTGTTGTTGAAATCGATAACTAAATTGAGCTTATTTATTTAATAGAGATGTCTTTGAACTTAAAAAACAGATAATCTGTTTATGAGTTTCAAAGGCATTTTTGCTATATAAAATTATCAAATTGATGCTGAAGCCGCTGTTAATACGGAATATCAGCTGGAATGGAGAATTATGGAAGATTTATTACGCGTCGGCGTTATTACTTCAACACATGGCATCAGGGGAGAGGTAAAAGTTTTCCCTACAACAGATGATCCAATGCGTTTTAAAAAATTGAAAAAAGCTGTGATATGTGGCAGACGTGAAAATGTGAATGTTGAAATTGCCTCAGTGAAGTTTTTTAAACAGTATGTAATACTCAAATTTAAAGAGTTTGATAATATAAATGATATAGAGCAGTATGTAAAAAAAGATTTGTGTGTCACAAGGGAAAATGCTGTTAAATGTGAGCCGGGAGAATACTTTATATGTGACCTGATTGGGCTTGATGTGATAACTGATGAGGGAGAGCATATCGGCAAACTTACAGATGTCCTTGAAACGGGAGCAAATAATGTATATGAAGTTACTGCTGATAATGGTAAGACAATACTTATTCCGGTGATAGACCAGTGTATACTTGACCACAATCTTGAAGAGAAAACAGTTACAGTTCATATGCTTCCGGGACTTATGGATTTGAATTAAAAATATATGAAATTTATAAAAATTTATACTTTTTTTATATTTTGATTGACAAAAGGTTCTTTTCCATGTATTCTATAAAAGTAGAAGTCAGACATTTTGAGAAAAATGTCTGAAAAATATGGAAACAGGGAGGGTTTTAGAATGCCTATTAACAAAAGAAATCTTGCAGTAAGCATAATTCTTACAATTGTCACATGTGGTATCTATGGAATTTACTGGTTCATCGTTATGACAGATGATACTAAGAATGTTTCAGGTGACATTAATGGTGCAAGCGGCGGAGTAGCATTTCTGCTTACACTTGTAACATGTAACATTTATGGATATTATTGGGCTTACAAGCAGGGTGAGAGAATTGATAATGCAAAGAATGCAAGAGGAATTCCTTCAAGCAACAGCAATGTGTTATATCTCATTCTTGCTATTTTTGGTTTGTATATTGTTGTATACATACTCACTCAGGATTCGCTTAACAAGATTGCTGATTATGACATGAATATGAATGGCGGCGGTTTTGGCGGTTACAATGGTCCGATGAATGGTGGTTACAATGGTCCTACAAATAATGGCAATGGTCCAATGTAATTAAAAACTTGTATAACTTACTTTTTGAAAATTATTTTTGTTTAAATTCTAAATTAAATGCAGGCATGGTTGGAGTTATTTTTAATATTTAATTTCAATTTATGCTTGCATTTTGTTTAATGATATGCTAAACTATTATGGCTGTGAGAAAAAGAGATGGTCCTCTGTTACATAGATTGTATTAAGAACATCCAAATTTAAGGAGGTCACACATGAATAATATTATTAAGAACATCGAAGATGCTCAGATGAAAGCTGAAGTACCTCAGTTTAACGTAGGTGATACAGTAAGAGTATCAGCTAAGATTAAAGAAGGTAACCGTGAAAGAACACAGGTATTTGAAGGTACAGTATTAAAGAAGCAGGGTACAGGCGTACGTGCTACATTTACTGTAAGAAAGATTTCTAACGGTGTTGGCGTTGAAAAGACATGGCCATTACATTCACCTATCGTAGAGAAGGTTGATGTTGTAAGACGTGGTAAAGTAAGACGTGCTAAACTTAACTACTTACGTGAGAGAACAGGTAAGTCTGCTAAGGTTAAAGAATTAGTTAGATAATTTGGAAAATCTGTGAAACGTGTTTTTCATAATCAATGACATTTAAGGGACTGTGGTTTTGACGAATAAAAATCGTTGGAACGCAGTCTCTTTTTCTTTTCATTTTTGATGATTTGTAGTAAAATATAATCTATATGAAATTACATGGGAAATTCGCATAGCGTGTTAATCATATTTTCAAAATTAAGTATACAAAAGATGTCGCAGACATCTGGAAAGCGGAGTTAGTTTTATGTCTACACTTTTTCAAAGAAGATATCAGGAAAATACAAGACTACAGTCTGTATGCAAGATGATTGTCAATATAATTATGGTTATTGTGTCAGCTTATGTTATAGTCACATTTATGTGTGACAGAACAATTATTTCAGGCGGTTCCATGCAGCCTGTGATAGAAAATGAGGATACTGTGCTTATAAACAGGTTTGCATATTCATTTACAAAACCAAAAAGATACAGTGTAGCTGCGTTCAAATTGCCGGGTTCAAATTCGAGTAAAGTTTATGTCAAACGTGTTATCGGTCTTCCGGGTGAGAAGATACAGATAAAAGATGGACATGTATATATAAATGGTGAACAGTTAAAAGATGATGTTTTTACAGATACAATACTTACAGCCGGACTTGCAGCCAATGAGATCACATTGGGAAAAGATGAGTATTTTCTGCTTGGAGATAACAGAAATAACAGTGAAGACAGCAGATTTGCGGGAGTCGGAATAGTAAAAGAAAAGAATATAACAGGTTCTGTGTGGGCAATTGTCGGCCCTGTTAAAAGACTTGGCTTTGTAAAATGATAGAATAGGAGAATAGAATTTATGAATTATCAATGGTATCCCGGTCACATGACAAAAGCAAGACGAATGATGGAGGAAAATATCAAGCTTATTGACCTTGTGATAGAGGTTGTTGATGCACGAATTCCTATGTCAAGCCGTAATCCGGATATAGATAATCTTGCAAAAAATAAGGCCAGGTTAATACTTCTTAATAAGTCGGATTTGTCTGATGAGAGATTAAACCAGCAATGGATTGATTATTTTGCACAAAAAGGAGTTCTGTGTCTGAAACTTAATTCAAGGAGCGGAGCCGGAATTAAGCAGATGAATTCAGCAATCGAAAGAGCATGCCATGAAAAGATTGAGCGTGACAAAAAGAAAGGTATAATGAACCGTCCTGTAAGAGCTATGGTTGTAGGTATTCCGAATGTTGGAAAATCGACATTTATCAATGCATATGCAGGCAGGGCGTGTGCAAAGACGGGTAACAAACCGGGTGTGACCAAAGGAAAGCAATGGATAAAGTTAAGCAAAACAGTTGAACTTCTAGATACTCCGGGTATTTTATGGCCAAAGTTTGACAGTGAGATTGTAGGAAGAAATCTTGCACTTATCGGCTCAATGAATGATGAGGTAATTAATATTGAAGACCTTGCATTTGAGGCTGTGACATTTTTGAAAAATAATTACAGCGGTAATCTGTCAGAAAGATATGGTGTTGATGAGGATGAGGAAACGCTTGAAATTATGGATGCGATAGCTGCTAAAAGGGGATGTCTTAAAAGAGGTGCCATGACTGATTATGAAAAGCTTGCCGGAATAATACTTGATGATTTCAGAAGCGGACGCATAGGCAGGATAACACTTGAAAAACCGGGAGAAGAGATATAATGACTAAAAAAGAAGAATCTGCCATGAAGCGTGCTTTGAAGCTTGAGGCTGAAAAGGCGAGGGTTGAGCAGATGTGCGAATATGAAAAAGAATATGGTGTGTATTCATATATATGCGGAATAGACGAAGCCGGAAGAGGCCCTCTTGCAGGTCCTGTTGTTGCCGGGGCTGTGATACTTCCAAAAGACTGCCGTATTTTATATATTAATGATTCAAAAAAACTCAGCGAAAAGAGAAGAAATGAATTATTTGATATAATAAAAGAAGAAGCTGTTACATATGGAATTGGAATAATAGACGCTGCAAGAATTGATGAGATTAATATTTTGCAGGCAACTTATGAAGCTATGAGGAGTGCCATTAATAATCTCAATCCGTCACCCGATATATTATTAAATGATGCTGTTACAATTCCAAAGGTTGATATTAAACAGGTTCCTATTATAAAAGGAGATGCGAAAAGCATCAGTATTGCTGCCGCAAGTGTGCTTGCAAAAGTAACAAGGGACAGAATTATGGAAGAATATGATAAAAAATATCCGGAATATGGATTTGCAAAACATAAGGGATATGGAACAAAACAGCATATACAGGCACTTGAACAGTTTGGTGCGTCACCTATTCACAGAAGGACATTTATCACAAAATTTGTCCCATAATAAAAATAGTCAGGAGCAGATATGCCAGTTAATCTTTCTTCATTGTTTTCTGCAGTAAATGAGGTTTCTCCGGTAAATAATAAAGAAGCCCAGTCAGCAGAAAATGCCGGCAATACGTCCGGAGCACAAAATATATCAGGAACTATACAAAAAACAGCTGATGAAGCAGGAATTGCCATGCTTAAAAATATGCTTAAAGGAGATACATTTTCCGGACAGATTATTAATGTGTCAGATGGCAACGCATTATTGCAGCTTACAAATGGCAGCCTTATCAATGCAAAGCTTGCTGAATCGGCGAAAGGACTTACAAATGGTCAGATTCAGACATTTATAGTTGATGGACAAAGCTCTGATGGGATTACTGTAAAGCTGCTTGGAATGAAACAGCAGGAAAATGTAATCATATCAAAAGCACTTGAGGCGGCTGGACTTGATAATAATGAAGAAAATGCAGGTCTTGTAAAGACGCTGCTCTCACTTAATATGCCAATTGATGCAAAGACGCTTGGTGAACTGGCAAAAACAGTTCTTGAATTTCCTGATACATCAGATGCCACTATTGCCAATCTCATGCGGCTTCAGATACCTGTTACCCAGGAAAATATTACACAGTTTGAAGCATATAAAAGTTATGAACACAGTGTGCTATCTGATATTAATACTATGGAAGATGGATTTTCACAGCTTTTCAATTCAATGATTTCAGATAGTGGTGATGCACAGTCAGCACAACAGTCAGCTTCATTATTTGATAATCTGACAGAAATACTTTATGATGGAAATAAAACTGAAAGCACTAATATATCAGATGTGTTTGATAATGATACAATTAATAGCCTTAAAGATATAATAAAAGAGGCGGCCGGAAGCCAGACTGACAGTTCATCTGTAAAACAGCTTCTGGATAAATTGAATAATAATCAGGCGTCAATACATGATGTTATATCAGGATTGGCAGATATAATAAAAAATGACAGAAGTGGACAGACGCTGCTTAAAAATATTGGGAGTGATTTTTTGGGCAGGCTTATAAAAGAGATGACTAATGAGACACTCAAGCTTAATCCTTCTGATGTTGCTAATCCGGATGGAATTAAAAATTATTATAAACGTATAAAAAATGTTATGGAAAAAATGTCGGAAAATTCGGAACTATCCGATAAGGCAGGAGACATCTCAAAGAGCATGGAATCAATAAAAAGTAATATTGATTTTATGAATGACCTTAATAAAAATATGACATATTTCCAGATGCCGCTTCGTTTTTCCCAGAGCGATGCAAATGGTGAATTATATGTATTTACAAATAAAAAAGCACTTGCACAGGGAACAGACAATGTGAGTGCACTTCTTCATCTTGATATGGAAAATCTCGGACCTGTTGATGTATTTGTCCGACTTAACAAGAAAAATGTCTCGACAAATTTCTGCCTTGAGAGCGAAGAACTGCTTGATTTCGTATATTCTAATATAGATAAATTAAATGCGAGATTAAAAGCACTAGGGTATAATACAACATTTGAAATGAAGCTTAACAGCGAACAAAAAGATTTTGATTTTGTAAATGATTTTGTTGATAAAGATATACCGAAAAATAAGACATCGCAATATGTTTTTGATGTAAAAGCATAATTCTTATAAAATATTTATAAATTGTTATACTTTATTTATTGATATGTTTTTAACATGGTATAAAATAGGAGATGTAAATTGAACGGACAAAATTTTTTTGAAAATAAAAAAGAAAAAGATGATAAACCTAAAATTTCAGTTGCCCTTCAATATAATCCTGATGAGGAAGCACCAAAGATTATTGCATCAGGAAGAGGAATTATTGCAGATAAGATTATTGACAAGGCTAAAGAGAATGATGTACCTGTTTATCAGGACAGCAAGCTTGCAAATACGCTTTCAAAGCTTGAAATCGGTGATATGATACCGCCGGAATTATATGGTGTTGTAGCAGAGATTCTTGTCTTTGTCGATGAATGCGACAGAATAAGGGGAAAAGTTAAACATTGAGTATAAATAATAGAAAACTGGGTTCAAAGTGGGAACATGCGGCTTCCGATTATCTTAAAAAATCAGGATATGAGATATTGGAGACTAATTTCAGATGCCGTATCGGTGAGATTGATATAATAGCAAAAGCGGAAGATACACTTTGTTTTATAGAAGTAAAGTATAGAAAAACAAGCAGATATGGCTTTGCGGCTTCGGCTGTAACACAGGCAAAGCAGCAGATTATAAGACGCGTTGCACAGTATTATCTGTATACACATAATATTGCAGATACTCAATGCAGATTTGATGTTGTGGCTTTTGATGCCGGAAATCCGCAGATTATAAAGAATGCATTTTAAAGCTGACAGGGCTGCCTGTGACACATTGGATGTGGGAAAAGATTATAATAAAAACAATACAGGGGTTATAATGAACAGTAATAATTTTGGGCGTATTGTAAGAAAAGATAATGAACGCCTTTTTTATAATATTTTTAAAACATATGGCATGGCAGATATTAAAGAGTCGAATTACATTGATACAATACATTTGTACAATGAACCTGTGCCTCATATTAAGTTTGCACCTTTTGAAAAGTCCTCATTTGTCAGCCAGTGTTTTTCAACGAGACTTGGAGGCGTAAGCAGTGGAATGTTTAAGAGCATGAATCTGACATTTAATAAAGTCGGAAGTTATGAAGCTGATTTGCGTGATAATGTTATGGAAAATTTCAGGCGTATGGGTAAAGTGATTAATACGCCTGTTGAAGATATGGTTTATTCAAAACAGACACATACCAATAATGTTTTGTATGTTGATGACAGTAATCGTGGAATGGGAATAGTGAAAGACAGGAATTATGATAATATAGACGGTCTTGTCACTGGTACGAAGGAACTTACGCTTGTGACATCGTTTGCGGATTGTATCCCTGTTGTCATGGCAGATGAAAAATCACGCTGCATAGCATCAGTTCATGCCGGATGGCGTGGAACAGTCAGCAATATTGTTAAGAATGCCATAAATATGATGACAGATAAGTTTGGAAGCAATCCGTGCGATATAATTGCATTTATCGGTCCGGGAATATGTGTGGACTGCTATGAAGTGTCACAGGATACAATAAATGAATTCAGAAAAAACTATAGCCAGAGCGAATGTGAACTTATAATTCAGCCGGAAAATAAACCTGGAAAATATCTTCTTAACTTGCCAGGGGCTGATTATATTAATCTGATTAACGCAGGTGTCAGACCGGAAAACATTTACCTGTCTGATGTATGCACAAGCGAGAACAGCGATATTTTGTTTTCGCATCGTGCAAGCAGCGGAAAACGAGGAATAATGTGTAATTTTATAAAAATAATTAACTAATATATTAATACCCGGAGGATAACCATGAATGAATTAGAACTTTTAAATGATACTGAGGAAATAATTCCTGAAAATATTATTACAAAGGAGCAGTTCGTCAAATTCGTTGAGAACAGTGTGAAATTTGAGGAGCTTATGATGATGTACAGATGTGCGATAAGGGAAGTGCAGACAAAGCTTGAAATATTAAATGATGAATTTAAGACAAAACGCCAGCGTAATCCGATTGACAGCATACGTTCAAGAATCAAATCGCCTTTGAGCATATATGAGAAACTTAAAAGAAGGAATCATCCTATTTCAATACAGTCGATAGCAGACAATCTTAATGATGTTGCGGGAATCCGTGTTGTTTGTCCGTTTATAAGTGATATTTATGATGTTGCACGCATGCTTATATCACAGGACGACGTGGAGGTTATGGAAGTAAAAGATTATATCAAAAATCCAAAGCCTAACGGTTACAGAAGCCTTCATTATGTAGTAATAATTCCTATTTTTTTATCGTCAGGAAAAGAATATATGAAAGTTGAAGTCCAGATAAGAACGATTGCCATGAACTTCTGGGCAAGTCTCGAACATCAGATGCATTATAAACAGTTTGATAATGATGATATGCCTGAAATAGTAAAACAGCTTACAGAATGTGCTGAAAATATTTATCATACAGATGTACGGATGCAGGAAATCAGGGAAGATATACATAAGTTTAATGAATAAACATTTATAAAAAACTTAAAAGCTGCCGCTTAACGATAGATTGTGTTAAGCAGCAGCTTTGTTTTATTTACGCGTGTAACGAGCCAAAGTCCGTGCTTGCACGAGACCTTGGCGACTGCCGCGATAACTTGAGAAACTCGCGGAGCGTGTTTCTCATAGTTATGTGAATAATGAATTTTAAAAATCAATGTTTTTTCTTTTTTCTTTTGGCACTATTAGTTATAAAAAATACTATAAGTGCAAGAATTGCGATAGGAAGAAGCAATGAAAGAACAGTTGTCATTATTTCTGAATAAATTGGATTGTCAAATATTGATTTTTTGATGTTTTTATATTCGGCTGTTTTTACTATATTTTCAAGTTCTGTTTTCATGTTGTCTGTAAGCACTGACTGGTTTGTCTGGAGCGAAAATGAAATTGCCTTGCCACGCATGATTGTATAATATTTTCTGAGATAAACAGTTACATCATTATTGGCAATTGAAGTTACATCTGTTACAAAGTATGTAACACCGTTGATTTTATCAATATATGAATTGGTAATGTTTTCCGTGACAATCTCATTTTTTGTGTTGTCTCTTGATTCGACATATGATTTGAAGCTGCTTTGTAACTCATCATCGCTTAAATCGTTAAGTGATTCTACACCGGAAGGAGCGTCTTTTCCGCTTAAAAGTATTTCATATGTAACATTCTGCTTTGGTATGATTTCAAGATAAATATTATTAACTTTCATAAGTGCACGAAGCTGTTCTACGTCATCTGCACCGATAAGGTCAAGATAAGAATTGTTAGATGTAACATTCTGTGTGAAACAGACAAGGTCGTCCGAAACTGTTACAGCGACATCAAGGTCGGCAATTTTGTAAGTCGATGCTTTTGAAGTGTCGGAAAGAGAAATGTCTTCTGCCATTACAGGAACAAGTGATGTGATGGCAAGCTGCAGTCCAATTAAGACGGCTGCTGCCGATTTACACAATTTTTTGAATCGTGATGTATTTTTTAACATTAAAAATGTACCTCCAATAAATATTAACACGTCTATAACAATATCACATAACTTTACAAAATACAATTTAACTGCTATTATATATTAGATTATGTTTATTAATTTTTTGTAAATTTGTTAATGGAGGCTATAGATGAGCAAACCTATTGTAGCTGTTGTCGGCAGACCAAATGTTGGAAAATCAACATTGTTTAATGACCTTGCGGGACAGCAGATTTCTATTGTAAAAGATACACCCGGTGTTACAAGGGATCGTATTTATGCAGATGTGACATGGCTTGACAGGTCGTTCACACTTATTGATACAGGCGGTATTGAACCTGAAACTAATGATATTATTCTTTCGCAGATGCGTGAGCAGGCTGAGATAGCTATTGAGACAGCTGATGTAATCATATTCCTTACTGATGTGCGTCAGGGGCTTGTTGATTCAGATGCCAAAGTTGCTGATATGCTCCGCCGTTCTCATAAGCCGGTAATACTTGTTGTAAATAAAGTTGATAATTTCGATAAGTTCATGCCGGATGTATATGAATTTTATAATCTTGGCATCGGCGACCCGATTCCGGTTTCTGCTGTTTCAAAGCTGGGAATCGGAGATATGCTTGATGAAGTAATTAAGCATTTTCCTGAAGATTCAGATGGCGATGAGGAAGATGACAGACCTAAGATTGCTATAGTAGGCAAACCTAACGTAGGTAAGTCATCAATTGTAAATAAGCTTGTCGGTAAAAACAGGGTTATTGTTTCCGATATTGCCGGTACTACAAGAGATGCTATTGATACAACGATAAAGTATAATAACAAAGAGTATGTATTTATTGATACAGCGGGATTACGCCGTAAAAACAAGATCAAAGAAGAGATTGAAAGATACAGTATTATACGTACTGTAGCGGCTGTTGAGCGTGCTGACATTGTTATTATTGTAATTGATGCGATAGAAGGCGTTACAGAGCAGGATGCAAAAATTGCCGGTATTGCACATGAACGCGGCAAAGGTATAATTGTTGCCGTGAACAAATGGGATGCAATCGAAAAGAATGATAAGACGATATATGAATATACCAATAAAATAAAAGATACGCTTTCATTTATGCCTTATGCAGAGATTCTTTTTATTTCAGCACTCACAGGACAGCGTCTCAATAAGATTTATGAGCTTATTGATGAGATTATAGACAGCCAGAACATGCGTGTGCCTACAGGTGTGCTTAATGAAATACTTACAGAAGCAGTTGCTATGCAGCAGCCACCTTCAGATAAAGGAAAGCGTTTAAGAATTTATTATATTACACAGGTGTCTGTAAAACCGCCTACATTTGTAATGTTTGTAAATGATAAGCAGCTTACTCATTTTTCGTATACAAGATATATTGAAAATAAGATTCGTGAGGCATTTGGCTTCAGGGGAACTTCAATAAGATTTATTAACAGGGAACGCAAGGAGAAAGACTGATGTTAGAACGTGTGATTTGTCTTGTAACCGGCTATCTTTTAGGCTCAATAATCCAGGCCGGCTACTGGTATGGAAGATTTAAGCATATTGATATAAGAAAATATGGAAGCGGTAATGCCGGAACAACTAATGTTATGAGAACACTTGGCAAAAAAGCCGGTATGACAACATATCTTTTTGATGCATTAAAGCCAATTATGTGTATGGCTATAATTCATTTTGTATTTGGCAATAAGAATGGTAATGAGCTTCTTCTGATGATGTATGGCGGACTTGGCGTTGTGCTTGGACATAATTTCCCATTTTACCTTAATTTTAAGGGAGGAAAGGGAATTGCTGCGACATCGGGAATTGTACTCGGACTTTTATTTTATCCTACACACTGCTGGGCATTTGCTGTACTTGGAGCATTGACATTCGGTCTTGTTACGTATTTTTCAAAGTATGTATCACTCGGTTCACTTATGGGAATCGGCATGTGGTTTGTTGAATTCGTAATATGGGGCTGTGTCGGCTGGCTTCCACTTTCAGGAAGTGTACTGTATGAATGTTACGGAGTAGTATTTATAATTACACTTCTTGGATTTATACAGCATAGAGGCAATATTAAGCGTCTTATCAACGGAACCGAGCGTAAAGTCGGACAGAAGAGAACGGAGGAAGTAAAGTAATGGCTGAAGTTACTATAATGGGTGCAGGAAGCTGGGGGCTTGCCCTTGCTATTCTGCTTAATAACAACGGACATCATGTAAATGTATGGTCAGTATTTCCTGATGAGGTAGAACTGCTTGCAAAAGAGCGTGAAAATAAAAAGTGTCTTCCGGGTGTCCATATTCCTGAAAATATTGAATTTTCTGCTGATACAGAATATGTTGTTGAAAAATCGGATGTTATCGTTCTTGCGGTTGCGTCTCCTTACACAAGGTCAACGGCAAAGCTTTTTGCACCTTATGTAAAAAAAGGACAGTATATTGTCAATGTAGGCAAAGGAATTGAAGAGGATACGCTGATGACGCTCTGTCAGGTTGTCGAGCAGGAAATACCGCAGTGTACGGCAGCGGTTCTTTCAGGACCGAGCCATGCTGAGGAAGTGGGTAGAATGATTCCTACAACATGTGTAATAGGCACGCATAAAAAAGAAGATGCTGAATATCTTCAGAATATATTTATGAATGATGTGTTCCGTGTATACACAAGTCCTGATATGCTTGGAATATGCATTGGTGGTGCATTAAAGAACGTTATAGCACTTGCTGCCGGTATTGCTGATGGCCTTGGCTATGGAGATAATACAAAAGCTGCACTTATAACGAGAGGAATAACAGAGATTGCAAGACTTGGAATTGCCATGGGTGCAGACCCGATGACATTTACAGGCCTTACTGGAATTGGCGACCTTATTGTAACATGTGCAAGTATGCACAGCCGTAACAGACGTGCCGGTATTCTTATCGGAAAAGGTTATACAAAAGATGAAGCAATGGCAGAAGTACAGATGGTTGTTGAGGGCGTTTATGCTGCGAAAGCGGCACATAAGCTTGCAGAAAAATATAATGTTGAGATGCCTATAGTTGAACAGGTCAATGCTGTTTTGTTTGATGATAAAAAGCCGTCAGAGGCTGTAAAAGAGCTTATGCTTCGTGATAAAAAGATTGAGCTGGCAGACAGCGATTGGAGGTAATATATTGAGAGTTATTGCAGGAACAGCAAGAAGTCTTCCTTTAAAGACTGTTGATGGAATGGATACAAGACCAACAACAGACAGAATAAAAGAGACACTTTTTAATATGCTTCAGACAGATGTATATGCATCAAGATTTCTTGATTTATTTGCAGGAAGCGGAGCTATAGGAATAGAAGCTTTGAGCCGTGGTGCCAAAGCTGCTGTATTTGTGGAACATTCAAAACAGTGTGTTGAATGTATAAAAGATAATCTCAAATTTACAAAGCTTTCCGATAAGGCTGTTGTAATGGAACAGGATGTGTTATCGGGAATAAGCAGACTTGCCGGGAAAGGTGTTTTTGATATAGTATTTATGGATGCACCTTATAAAACAGGACAGGAAAGAGATGTCCTTGTGGCATTAAAGAACGGCGATATTATTGATAAATACACAATAATCATAATTGAGGAGGCACTTGATACAGATTTATCATATGTATCTGAACTTGGTTATGAAATATACAAAGAAAAAAGATATAAAACAAACAAGCATGTTTTTTTAAGGATTGGAGAATAAAATGAAAACTGCTATTTATCCCGGAAGTTTTGACCCGGTGACATTTGGACATTTAGATATTATTAAGAGGTCAGCCTCACTTGCGGATCACCTTATAGTTGGTGTCCTTAATAATAGTTCAAAAACGCCATTGTTTTCCGTGGAGGAACGTGTTAATATGATAAAAGAGGTCACGGCTGATATACCTAATGTTGAGGTCTTGAGTTTTTCCGGGCTTTTGGTTGATTTTGCAAGAAAGCATAATGTTCAGGTTATAATAAGGGGACTTCGTGCTGTTACAGATTTTGAATACGAGCTTGCAATGTCACAGACTAACAGAGTGGCTAATCCTGATGTTGACACAATCTTTTTAAATACAAGCCTCAAGTATGCTTATCTTAGTTCGAGCATTGTTAAAGAGATGGCACAATATGGTGGTGACATAAGTAAATTTGTGCCTGCACAGGTTGTAGATTTAGTATATGAAAAATACCATATAAAAAATAAATAAAGGGGATATACATGATGAGTAGAATAGAACAGGTAATAAGTGATATAGAGGCTTATCTTGATGACTGTAAATTTCAGCCATTTTCTAACACAAAAATAATAGTAGATAAAGACCAGTTAGAAGATATGCTTGCAGAGCTTCGTTTAAAAACACCGGAAGAAATTAAGAAATATCAGAAGATAATTAATAATAAAGAAGCAATTTTAAATGATGCAAAAGAGCAGGCAGATGCTATTCTTGATGCTGCCAAGGTTCAGACAGAAGAACTTATCAATGAGCATGAGATTATGCAAAGAGCGTATGCACAGGCAAACCAGCTTATTGAACAGGCTACTGCACAGGCCCAGTCTATTCTTGACAATGCGACAGAAGATGCTAACAGCATAAGAATGGGTGCGGTTGCATATACAGATGATATGCTTTCAAAGCTTCAGTACATAATTGAACATTCAATAAAAGATAATAAAGAAAAATATAATTCTTTAATATCGGACCTTGAGAATGTCCTCGCAGTTGTAAATAACAACCGTAATGAGCTTAATGCAAGTAATTCGGATGATGATGAGACAGACAGTGAACAAAAAGATTCCCAGCCGGCATTGGAGTCTGCTGGTGATAAAGCTGACAGATTTGATGTTGATGTTCCAATGTCAAATCAGTAATATTAAGATTATAAATTTAATTTATTTAATGTGATTGTATTTTCGGAGAATATGGGATGAATAGTCTTGTATTCTCCGAAATTGTTTATTATTTAAAGAATGACTATGCAAAAAACACCTGTTATGAATGTGCACAGTATTTTTCCGTAAATATATTTTCTGATTGATAATCCGCTTCCGTTAATCATACCCATAGTCTGCATGATTGTGGAGAACCCTCCGAAAGAATTAATTAAAATAATAAATGCAGTGATTAATTTTTTATCTGCATTGATTTTTCCTGCCATATATATTCCGTTGGTAATTTCGGTAATGCCGCAGATTACCGCAGGAACAATGTCGTTTTTAAACGGTATTACATTTATGTATGCGGATATACATGAAAATATTACGATATATCCGCCGAGTTTAATCATGTTTTTGGCGGTGTTAAGAATGGCATCATCAATGATGTCTGCCATGCTTAAACAGGATCGTGGATTTTTACGATTGTCAGGCATACCGGAAATATGCAAAGGTAAAGGGCTTTTGTCATGGATGTACATATAATAAAAAGCAGTGCCCAGAATACATAAAAAAATAGGGGCATAAATGCATATTAAAATTTTAAATTTGCTGGATGTCTTAGGAAGCTGCAAAAATATGTAATTAATTATAAATGACGGACTGGATACATTGCAGAATGGCATAAGCATTTCACATAGTGTATCTTTGTATTTATGATGTCTGCAATATTCAGAGGCAAGTATCGCACCGAGAGGATAACCGCAGACAAGTCCGGCGAGTGTGATATATATGTATATAATTCCTTTTTTTTCGCTGTATCTATGAGAAAATGCCATAATGCAGGATGAGACGGCTGCTGCCGGAAAAAGTCCTGGAAGAATAGTTAAAGCCCATAATTTAAGTCCTGTTAAAGCTCCGTTAAATGCAATTTTCGGAAATATGATAAATAAAAGAAAAACAGTTACTGTTAATAAGAAAAAATATATTTTTTTATTTTTTAAATTCATTTAATGTACATCTGCCGCATAAATAATTAATAAAAAATATGCGAAATAAAAATGAAACATGCCAAAAAGCTTATAATTTTAATTCTTGTAATTTCAATAATCATTAATCTCGAGTTAAGATTTGTTACAGACAATAATTATGTTTTGTTAAATCTGAAGGTGGAGAATGAAGCGTTTACATCACTTCAGCTTGATATTACACCCGATAGTGCGGATAGGAATGCACAAAGGCTTGGAATGAGTAAAGGTGAGATTATTCTTATTGCACTTATGATGAATAACTATAGCGTTAATGATGATATTTTGGATAAGCTTGATAAGAGAGTGTGCGTCAGAAATAAAAACAGGCTGATGCATTTTAACGGAGAAGAATTTGCGTTTTATACAAATGTAATTGACTCGCTGATTATTGATATGGAGTATTTTCCTGTGGCACGGTCAAAGACGAGAAAAACATGGGTGGAATACGAGGATTCATGGGGAAATGAGCGTACATACGGAGGGAAGCGGACACATGAGGGGTGTGATATAATGTCAGAAGAAAATAAACGCGGAGTGATGCCGGTTATCGCTGCAAGCGGCGGGACAGTGACAAACTTAGGCTGGCTTGAACTTGGCGGGTGGCGTATAGGAATTACATCAGATAACGGAATTTATTATTATTATGCACATCTTGATTCTTATGCAGATAATATGGCAGAGGGCACTAAGATACGAAAGGGTCAGCTTATCGGATATATGGGAGATTCGGGATACAGTAAAGTTGAGGGGACAGTCGGAAAATTTAATGTGCATCTTCATTTTGGGATATATATTTATGTAGATGGAAAAGAGACTGCATTAAATCCGTATTATCTTTTGAAGAACATAAGCAACAAAATACTGTATTATCAATATTAAATATGTTACAATAAAATATAAAAGAATTTTTAATAAGACAAAAATTTAATAATATAAAAACGGGAGAAATATATGAATTTACCTGAACAATATCTTGAAAACATGAAAGAACTTCTGGGCACGGATTTTGATGCATATATAGAAAGTTTCAATGACAGCCGTCTTTACGGACTGCGAGTAAATACAATGAAAATATCAGTCGAGGATTTTCTTAAAATAAGTCCGTTTAAACTTACTCCGATTCCATGGATTGAAAATGGATTTTATTACAGTGAGGATGATAAGCCTGCGAAACATCCGTATTATTTTGCAGGACTTTATTACATCCAGGAACCGAGTGCGATGACACCTGCCAATGTTCTTCCTGTCGAGGAGGGCGATATAGTATTTGACATGTGTGCGGCACCCGGCGGCAAGTCTACTGAGCTTGGGGCAAAGCTTAACGGAAGCGGACTCTTAGTGACTAATGATATAAGCAATTCAAGAGCAAAGGCACTTCTTAAAAATGTTGAGGTGTTTGGTATTCCTAACGTATATGTTGTAAGTGAAGACCCGAAAAATATACAGCCTGGGTTTAATGAATTTTTTGATAAAATTCTTATAGATGCACCATGTTCAGGTGAGGGAATGTTCAGAAAAGACAATAAGCTTATAAAGAGCTGGGAAAAAACTGGTCCGGAATTCTATGCAAAGATACAACGTGATATAATTCTTACAGGAGCAGATATGTTAAAGCCGGGTGGCAAGATGCTTTATTCAACATGTACATTTTCAAAACTTGAAGATGAAGAAACGGTTCGTCACCTTCTTATCAACAGACCTGATATGCACCTTATAGACATAAAGCATTATGATGGATTTTCAAGTGGCTTTACATATGATGACGAGCTTAAAAATATGCATCTTGAGAAAACTGTAAGGATTTTTCCACATAAAATGGAGGGAGAAGGACATTTTGTTGCATTGTTTGAAAAGAAAAGTGACGGCGAAACTCCATTTAAGGGTCATGGCATAATACATAAGCGGAAAAATACGAAGTTAGCCACGGAACTTGAAGATTTTCTTGGAAAATTAAATAAAGACACTGTCAATTTTGATATAGAAAATGCAAAAGATAATATTATGATAAAGGATAATTATGTTTATCTTTGCTCTCCTTATATGCCTGGCCAGAAAGGCCTGAGAATTATGAGAACAGGGCTTTTGCTGGGAGAATTAAAAAAGAACCGCTTTGAGCCAAGCCAGGCACTTGCAATGGTTTTAAAAATGTCAGATTATCCTGATGTTATAAATCTTCCTGCATCAGATGAGCGTGTAATCAAATATCTAAAAGGTGAAACACTTGAACTGCCGGAATTTGAAGGAAAAACAGGAGACGGATGGAATCTTTTCTGCGTTGACGGATATCCTCTCGGCTGGGGAAAGTTCAAAAATGGTTCATTAAAAAATAAGTACCTTGCAGGATGGAGATGGCAATGAGTTTGATAAGGCTTGATAAATATCTTGCGGACATGAAAGCCGGAACAAGAAGTGAAGTCAAAGAATATATACGAAAAGGCCGTGTGCAGGTAGATGAAATAACTGTAAAAAAGCCTGAACAGAAAGTAGATATAATGACACAGAAAGTATTTCTGGATGGCAGAATGATAGGCTATGTAACAATGGAATATTATATGCTTAATAAGCCGTCTGGTGTGCTAACAGCTACAATGGACAAAAATGCAAAGACTGTGCTTGATCTGATGGATGTGAAAAGAAAAGATCTTTTTCCTGTCGGACGACTTGATAAAGATACAGAAGGTCTTTTGCTTATAACCAATGATGGAGAGCTTGCACATAATCTGCTTGCACCAAAAAAGCATGTTGATAAGACATATTATGCCAGGGCAGCAGGACGCATAAAGGAAGAGGCTATAAAGCTGTTTGCGGACGGACTGCATGTTGATGATGAATTTACGGCACTTCCGGCGAAACTTGAACTTAAGGGATATAATGATAAAGATAATTACACAGATGTAATAATAACAATCCATGAAGGAAAGTTTCACCAGATAAAAAGAATGTTTGAAGCTGTAGGAAGTGAAGTTTTATATCTTAAAAGATTAAGAATGGGAAGCCTTGTGCTTGACGAAACGTTAAAACCGGGAGAATACAGAACTTTGACACAAAAAGAGATAGATGAATTATATAACTGTAACTGAAAAAACAGATGAATATATTCATTGGAAGTTACGGAATGGAGAATTAATATGATTAAGGATTTTCTGCCGGTAAGCCGGTCAGATATGGAAAAAAGAGGCTGGGAACAGTGCGATTTTGTATATATAACAGGTGATGCATATGTGGACCACTCATCATTTGGACATGCAATAATAAGCAGGGTTTTAGAATCTTTTGGATACAAAGTTGGTATAATACCACAGCCGGACTGGAAAGATAAAGACAGCATAACATTGCTTGGGAAACCGCGTCTCGGATTTCTTGTCACAGCCGGAAATATGGATTCAATGGTAAACCACTATACTGTTAATAAAAAAAGACGCCACACGGATGCTTATTCACCGGGTGGCAAAATGGGAATGCGTCCTGATTATGCAACAATAGTTTACTGTAATCTCATAAAACAGACTTATAAAGATGTTCCGATTATAATAGGAGGAATAGAGAGTTCGCTCAGAAGACTTGCACATTATGATTACTGGTCAGATAAAGTAAAACATTCAATACTTATAGATTCCGGTGCGGATTTACTATTATATGGAATGGGCGAAAAATCTGTTGTTGAAGTGGCAGATGCACTTGACAGCGGCATGGACGTATCAGACATAACATATGTCAAAGGCACTGTATATAAAGCAAAAGATACTGACAGTCTGTATGATTATATTGAACTGCCGGATTATGATGAGGTTTCATCAGATAAGATTTCATATGCAAAAAGCTTTAAAATACAGCATGAAAATACAGACGCATTTACAGCAAAAACACTTGTTGAGAAATACAAAAATAAATGCTTCGTAGTACAGAATCCACCGGCAGAACCGCTTACAACCATGGAGATGGATGATGTATATGCTCTTCCTTACATGCGTAATTATCATCCTATGTATGAAAAACAGGGCGGAATTCCGGCATTATCAGAAATAAAGTTCAGTATAACAAGCAACAGGGGATGTTTTGGCGGATGCTCATTTTGTGCATTGACATTTCATCAGGGACGAATCGTGCAGACAAGAAGTCAGGAATCAATTATAAATGAGGCTGTGTGCATGACAAAGGATAAAGATTTTAAAGGATATATCCATGACGTCGGAGGACCGACTGCTAATTTCCGTCACCCTTCATGCCAGAAACAGCTGACAAAAGGTGTATGCACAAACAGGCAGTGTCTTTACCCGTCACCTTGTAAAAATCTTACGGTTGACCACAAGGATTACATAAGCCTGTTAAGAAAGCTAAGAGCTGTTCCTGGAGTAAAGAAAGTATTTATCCGCTCGGGAATACGTTTTGATTACTGCATGGCAGATTCTGACGATACTTTTTTATCAGAACTCTGTAATTATCACATAAGCGGACAGCTGCGTGTGGCACCTGAACATATAAGCGAAAATGTATTAAAATATATGGGAAAACCGGCAAACACAGTTTATCAGGCATTTATAAAACGTTATCAGAGAATTAATGCAAAGACAGGAAAAGAACAGTTTGTCGTTCCGTATCTTATGTCATCACATCCGGGTTCAACTATGAAAGAAGCTATTGAACTTGCTGAATACATAAGAGACTTGGGATACATGCCGCAGCAGGTACAGGATTTTTACCCCACACCATCGACATTGTCAACATGCATGTATTATACAGGTGTTGACCCAAGAACGATGGAGCCTGTATACACACCTGTGTCATATCACGAAAAAGCCATGCAGCGTGCGTTGATACAATATAAAAATCCTGAGAATTATGACCTTGTAAAAGAGGCTCTCATAAAAAATAACAGAACAGATTTAATTGGATTTGACAAAAATTGCCTTATTCCGCCAAGACTTCTTAAAAATGAAAAGCATGGCGAATCAAATAAAAGAAAGTCTGCTGATGTTAAAAATACAAGAAATATAAATAACGCAAAAAAGACGAAAAGTACAAAAAATGCTAAATTTGTAAAAGACGAAAAGAAGGAGAATGGATTACATGGCAGGAAAAGAAAAAGGTGAATTTGGTTATCTTAATTACCGAAAAAAATTAAATCTCATAAAAATGATAGTTTCATTTGCTGTTGTGGCAGCAGTTCTTATTATTGGTTTTATTGTATACAAAACAAGAGCAAATATATTTACAGTTGCAGCGATTGTGCTTGTTCTTCCGGCAGCAAAAATGGCAGTTGCATATTTTGTTGTTCTGCCTCACAAACCGGCTGATAATGAATTAAAAGAAAAAGTAGAATCAAAGTCTGGAAGTCTTGGCGTATATTACGATTTGATATTTTCAAACAGCAAAAAACCTATAGGAACTCAGGCAGTAGTAGTTTCTGATGCAGCTGTAATTGCACTTACAAATGAAAAAAATGCTGATAAAAAGCTTTTTGAGACAAGTCTTAAAGATTTTATGGCAAACGACTCAAGAAATGTCAATGTGACGCTTTATAATGACGAAAAATCATTTTTATCAAGAGTATCAACACTTGCATTATCAAAAGATGACAGTACACCAAATATGAATATAGAAAAGAATGCACATTCTTTGTTGTCAATGTGTATTTAGAATAAAACGGAGATTTTATGAAAGAATTTATTATTTCACATCAGGAGGAAGGACAGCGTTTTGACAAGTATCTGGTAAAATGCCTGCCTAAAGCACAGAAAAGTTTTCTGTACAAAATGTTAAGAAAAAAGAATATTGTACTTAATGGAAAAAAGGCTGATGGAAATGAAAAAATAAAAGCCGGTGACAGCGTAAAAATATTTTTTTCAGATGAGACATTTGAAAAATTTTCAGATGAAAAAACAAGCACTAAAATTGCAGCTGTGCCTGATAAAGTAAAACTTGATGTGCTTTATGAAGACGATAAATTTCTTATTGTAAATAAGCCATCGGGAATGTTATCACAAAAAGCAGAAAAAAATGATATTTCGCTTGTCGAATATGTCAATGATTACCTTGCTGCGAAAGAAGAACATAAAGAGAATACATTTAAGGCCGGTATATGCAACAGACTTGACAGAAATACAAGCGGAATAGTTGTTGCTGGAAAGTCTGTTGTGGGACTTCAGGAAATGTCAGCGGCATTTCACGATAGAACGATAAAAAAGTATTATATATGTATTGTAAAGGGCAGAGTATCAAAGAGAGTTCATATTAAAGGATGGCTTAGAAAAGATGCGGATGTCAATAAAGTCAATGTTGTAAAAAATATACCACATGGTGCGGGCATGGATGATTATACGGCGATTGAGACTGAATATTTTCCAGTGTGTATATCTGATGAATTGTCGCTTGTCAAAGTGCATCTTATAACGGGAAAGACGCATCAGATAAGGGCACATCTTGCATATGAAAAACATCCGCTTGCGGGGGATGCAAAGTATGGAGACAAAACTTTCAACAGATATTTTAAAGAAAAATATGGCATAAAAAACCAGATGCTGCATGCTTATGAGCTAGATATACCTAATGCCATAAGCGGCAATATGAATATTGATAATGCAGCTGATAAAGATAATACATACATCAATGATACAGGAGAGATGTGTATCCGTACAAATGTACCAGATGGGTTCATTAAAGTTTTAAAAGGAGAAAATCTATGGCAACATGGAACTCAAGAGGACTTAGAGGCTCTACATTAGAAGATTTTATCAATCTCGCAAATGAAAAATATCAGCAGAGCAATCTGGCACTGATACAGAAAATTCCTACACCTATAAAACCTATTAAAATAGACAAAGACACAAGACATATAACGCTTGCCTATTTTGATATGAAAAGTACGGTTGATTATATAGGTGTTGTTCAGGGAATACCGGTATGTTTTGATGCGAAAGAGACGGCAGTTGATATATTTCCTCTGCAGAATATACATGAACACCAGGTGAATTTTATGTCTGACTTTGAAAAACAGCAGGGTATTTCGTTTATAATTTTGTATTTTTCTTCCAGAGATGAGTTTTATTATGTACCTTTCTGTGATATAATTAACTTTTGGAACAGAGGCAAAAATGGCGGTAGAAAGAGCTTTACATATGATGAAATTGATAAGAGCTACCGCATACATGCATCGAAAGGCGTTCCGGTTCATTATCTTGATGCTTTGCAAAAAGATATTATGTCCAGAGACTGATTGATTTTATGAGGAGGTTTTATGGAAAAAAATATTATTGAAAAATATGAACTGATAGATGGTCATGCAATTATAGATATGAATTATAATATTATCACGGCAAATGAAGAAATGTACCGTTTTATCGGCATATCTACAATGACATCAATTCTAGAATCAATTCATCAGGTTGACCTTGATGATTTCATGGATGTTGCACATCATTTAAGACAGGATCAGGAAGCTGATATGGTTATCAGAATGAGACGTTCAGATAATTCATACCGCTGGATTCTTCTTCACATTGCACATTTTCAGTTTGTGTCAACGGACAATTCGTTTGAATATTTTGAATTGTCTGCATCGGATATACTTGCATTGAAAAAACAGAATGCAACACTTCAGAATAATATGCAGAGTTTCAGGCATCTTCTTGCAATGGAAAATGAACTGTTCTTTATTTATGATTATAAAACCCATAACTTTAAGATAAATAATTTCATTGACAATGAAATACATAACATAATTGATATGGATATATCTGAACTTACATCAAAGATGGAAGATGAGCATCTTATTTCAGATGATACAATTGATGAGTATAATGCATTTGTTGCTGATATGAAAAAAGGCACGGTTTCATATACTCACAGATTTAAGACTAATATGCTTACAAAGAAAGCTGAGTATGACCTGATAGAATTAAAGGTCACAACTATTTACAGTGAAAATAAGCCGGCCAAAGCTGTTGCCAGTATACGCAATCTTACTAATTCACAGGGTTACCAGAGTGTAACAACTTACAATTTTGAAAAAGCAGGAAGTTATTTTACGTCGGCTGATATTGAGCAGTTCTGCGATAATAATATACAATATAATCCGGCATGTGAATTTTCGCTTATGCTTCTTGAGATAGATGACCTTGATGTAATGACGGCAGAGGCAGGAAAAGAATATGCGGATAGTATTCTTTATACAGCATTACAGACTGCAAAACAGATGATATCATACAGAGGAATAGTATGTGAGATTGAACATAATCTGATATGCATTGCAATTCGTGATATTAATTCAGAAGTAAACTTACGTTCATTTCTTGAGTCACTTAGAAACCAGATTGCATGGAATGTGCTTCTGATGAACGGAAAGAAAAATCTTACTTTTTCTATTGGAATTGCAAGATATCCGCAAAATGGCATAACGATGGAACTTGTAAAGAAAAAACTTTATCGAGCATTTGATATTGCACATGAGAGAGGACACAATCATTATATTATTTATCGTGAACATTTACACGGTGAAATAAGTTGACATTAAGATTATTATCCTGTATAATCTGAACAGTTTTACGAATTATCACGTTACCACGATAAAGTGGCAGACGCAGGAATGGAGATTTTATATGAAGAGAGATTTATTACATACACCTGAGGGCGTACGGGATATTTATAATGGTGAATGTGCCAGAAAGTCGGTGATTCAGGAAAGATTGCACGATGTCTGCCTTAAATATGGTTACAATGATATTCAGACACCAACAATAGAATTCTTTGATGTTTTTAGCAAAGAGCGAGGCAGTGTGCCATCTAATGAAATGTTCAAACTCTTTGACAGATATGGAAATACACTCGTTCTAAGACCTGATATGACACCTTCAATAGTAAGAACGGCAGCAAAGTATTATGCAGATAATCTTCTGCCGGTTAAATTGTGTTATGCAGGCAATACATTTATTAATGTGAGCAAGTATTATCAGGGTAAATTAAAGGAAAATACAATGGTAGGTGCAGAGCTTATCGGTGATTCTTCAATTGATGCTGATTTTGAGATAATTTCAATGGTTATAGATTGTATGAAAAATGCAGGTCTTACTGAATTCCAGGTTGAGATTGGTAATGTGTCATATTTTAAGGGACTGCTCGATGAAGCGGGAATCGGCGGTGATGATGAGGAAAATCTTGTATCACTTATACAGGAAAAGAATTTTCTTGGTGTTGAAGAACTTCTTGAATCATTAAATATCGATAAACACATTGCTGATGTTTTACTTGCACTTCCACAGTTATTTGGTTCTGTTGAAGTCCTTGAGAAAGCAAAAGCACTCACTGATAATAAGGAGTGTCTCGCAGCAATTGACAGATTGTATGCATTATACAATCTTTGCCGGATTACAGGTGCGGATAAATATGTTTCGTTTGATCTTGGTGAACTTAGTAATCATGCATATTATACAGGAATTGTATTTCATGCATATACATTTGGGACAGGCGAGCCTGTAATCGGCGGCGGTCGTTATGATAAGCTTGTCGGACAGTTCGGACGTGAAAAGGCAGCCATAGGTTTTTCTATAACACTCGACAGTCTCATGGCTGCAATAACAAGACAGAATATAGATATTCCTGTTGATATTGATGGAACACTTCTTGTATACAATTCTCAAAATCTTTCACAGGCGGTATCGGTGGCAGATTCATTAAGAAAGAAAGGCATACGTGTATGCATGACATCATGTAATTCTGAAAAGACTAAAGAGCAGTATGTTGAATATGCGGCTGACTCACAGCTTGCCAATGCAGTATTTCTTCCTGACTGCACAAATACAGATGTTTCATCTGCAGAATTTCTGGGACTTACAGTACAGACTGTTGATGTAAAAGATAACTGCACAAAAAATATAACTGTAGAACAGCTGCTTGGAGGTAAGTATTAATGAGATATATTACAATTGCACTTTCAAAGGGTCGTCTTGCTAAGAAAGCGTTAGAGATATTTGAACATATTGGCATTACATGTGATGAGATGAAAGACGAAAATACAAGAAAACTTATATTTACCAATGAAGAACTTGGATTAAAGTTTTTCCTTGCAAAACCGTCAGATGTACCTACATATGTTGAATATGGTGCGGCAGATATAGGAATTGTCGGAAAAGATACGCTTCTTGAAGAAGGCCGTACGCTTTATGAAGTATATGATTTAAAGGTGGGCAGCTGTAAAATGTGTGTATGTGGTCCATCATCTGCAAAAGAAAAATTGCAGCACCATGAGCTTATACGTGTTGCTTCAAAATATCCTAACATTGCAAAAGACTATTTTTACAATAAAAAACATCAGACAGTTGAGATTATCAAGCTTAACGGCTCAGTAGAACTTGCACCTATTGTCGGTCTTGCAGAGGTTATCGTTGATATTGTTGAGACAGGTGCGACGCTTCGTGAAAACGGACTTGAGGTTCTCGAGGAAATATGTCCACTCTCAGCAAGAGTTGTTGTTAATCAGGTAAGCATGAAAATGGAAAATGAAAGAATTAACAAGATTCTTTCTGATTTGCGTAAATATATGGAAAATTGTTAATGAGCAGACAACTGCGGAATGGAGAAAATGATATGAGAATTGTAAAACTGACTAAGGAAAGTAAATCAAACATACTTGAAAATCTTTTAAAGAGAAGTCCTAACAGCTATGGAAAGTTTGAAAGTGCCGTTGCGGATATACTTGCAAATGTAAAATCAAGAGGCGACGATGCTTTATTTGAATATACAAGAAATTTTGATAAGGCAGATATTAATCCTTCAAATATTGTTGTGACACAGGAAGAGATTGATGAGGCATATTCGCTTGTAGATGACAAGCTTCTTGATGTTATAAGAAAAGCACTTGTAAATATCCGTGATTATCATGAAAAACAGAAACAGTACAGCTGGTTTGATTCTAAGCCAGATGGAACAATTCTCGGACAGAAAGTCACAGCATTATCAAGAGTAGGTGTATATGTGCCTGGCGGAAAGGCAGCGTATCCTTCATCAGTGCTTATGAATGTAATGCCGGCAAAGGTTGCAGGAGTTGAACAGATTGTTATGTGTACTCCTCCTGATAAAGAAGGCAAAGTATATCCGACAACACTTGTTGCTGCAAAAGAAGCCGGCGTCGATGTGATTTACAAAGTCGGCGGTGCACAGGCCATAGCAGCTATGGCATACGGCACAGCATCGGTTCCTAAGGTTGATAAGATTGTGGGACCTGGTAATATTTATGTTGCACTTGCAAAAAAGGCTGTATTTGGTTATGTAAGCATTGATTCCGTAGCAGGCCCTAGTGAAATTATGGTTATTGCTGATGAGACTGCAAATCCAAGATTTGTTGCAGCTGACCTTCTCTCACAGGCAGAGCATGATGAGATGGCATCTGCAATTCTTGTGACAACAAGTGAAGAACTTGCAAAGAAAGTGTCAGCTCAGATTGATGAATTCTTAAAAGAACTTTCAAGAAGTGAGATTATCAGCAAATCTCTTGAAAATTATGGCTACATTCTTGTTGCTGATTCTATTGATGAGGCAATTGAAGTTGCCAATGATATTGCATCAGAACATCTTGAAATTGTGACAAAAGACCCATTTAATGTTATGACAAAGATTAAAAATGCCGGTGCTATTTTCCTTGGTGAATACAGTTCAGAACCACTTGGTGATTATTTTGCAGGCCCTAACCATGTACTTCCAACTAATGGTACGGCAAAATTCTTCTCACCTTTAAGCGTTGACGATTTCATCAAGAAATCAAGTATCATTTCATACTCAAGAGAAGCACTTGAGCTTATACATAACGATATAGAAACATTTGCAAAGGCAGAGCACCTTACAGCACATGCGAACTCAATACATGTACGTTTTGAAGGAGATAAGTAAAATGGCTGAAAAAAATGTTCGTCAGGCTGAAATAAGCCGTAAGACAAATGAGACAGATATAAAGATGAAACTTGTTATTGATGGAACAGGTGAAGCAGATATTGATACAGGAATAGGCTTTTTTGACCATATGCTTAACAGTTTTGCCAGACATGGTCTTTTTGACCTTACGTTAAAAGTAAGGGGTGACCTTGTTGTTGACTGCCATCATACAATTGAGGATGTTGGAATAGTTCTTGGCGAGGCAATAAAAGAAGCTATAGGAGATAAAAAAGCCATAAGACGATATGGGGATATAACACTGCCTATGGACGAGGCACTTATACTTTGTGCAATTGATTTATCGGGCCGTCCTTACCTTGTATTTGACGGAAATTTCACATCTGACAGGGTGGGATATTTTGATACACAGATGGTTAAAGAATTTTTCTATGCTGTATCTTATGGTGCAGGAATGAACCTTCATATACGCCAGATAAGCGGGGAGAATGACCACCATATTATTGAGGGCATGTTTAAGGCGTTTGCAAAAGCCCTTGATGAAGCTACAATGAAAGATTCAAGAATTAAATCAGTGCTTTCCACAAAAGGTACACTTTAAAAAGATTGGAGATTAACATGCGACTTTATCCAGCTATAGATATAAAAGACGGAAAATGCGTCAGATTAAAAAAAGGACTTTTTAACGAAGTTACAGTATATTCTGATAAACCATATGAAATAGCCGAAAGTTTTGAGGCAGACGGTGCTAAATTTATACATACTGTTGACCTTGATGGCGCAAGAGGCGGCCACTCAGTAAATTCAGAGACAATAAAGAAGATTGTTGACAGTGTATCAGTTCCTGTCCAGCTTGGCGGCGGAATAAGAACACTTGAAGATATTGAGACAGTTCTTAATCTTGGTATATATCGTGCAATCATAGGCACAAAAGCCGTTGAGAATCCTGATTTTATCAGACAGGCTATTGAAAATTTCGGTGCAGAACATATTGTTGTCGGAATTGATGCAAAAAATGGAATGGTAGCCGTTGAAGGCTGGGAAAAAGTCAGTGATAAAACAGCTATTTCACTTGCACTTGCAATGAAAGATATAGGTGTGAAAACTATTGTATATACGGATATATCAAAAGATGGCATGTTATCAGGACCAAATATTGAACAGACAAAGCTTCTGTCTGATAAAACCGGTATAGATATTATTGCATCAGGCGGCATGTCATGTATGGATGATCTTCGCAATGTATACAAAGCCGGTATCCATGGTGCAATCATGGGTAAATCATTATATGAGAAAAAAATCATATTAAAAGATGCAGTAAAAGAATTTGAAAATTAAAGGAGACTTATAATTATGTCTTATAAAAAATTAGTTCCAATAATTTATTTAAAAGATACAAAAGCATATAGCGATGAAGCACTTACTAATCTTATAAGTGATGATGCAGTCAGCGTTGCGGACAGCTTCAGTGCAAACGGTGCAGATGAAATTATTATCATGGATTTATCATATGATGATGCATCACATGATGAAGCAATTGGCATTATCAGACAGATTACAAAGGCACTTGACACACCGGTTATTGCCGGCGGCAATGTAAAGAGGGTTGAAGATGTTAAGAAGTATCTTTATGCAGGAGCAAAGGCAGCCCTTCTCGACGAATCACGCGAGTCAAATATGATTATGATGAAAGAAGTCTGCGATCGTTTTGGCAAAGATAAGATTGCACTTATATACAGAGCATATGATAAAGATGTTATTCAGCTTGCAAAAGATAACGAGATAGCATTTGTTTTTGTAAAAGATGGTGTGTCTTATAAAGAAGCAGTTGCGGATTTTGATGGAATTCCGGCTATAGTTGAGACATCTGTATTGTTTGATGAAATAATTGCATTTGATTTAGTTGCAGGTATTTCTGGCAGTATTATAAGTACAACTGACTATGATTTTATGAAAAAGAAACATGAACTTACAAAAAATGGTATCGTTATGAATACATTTACAAGTTCAATTCCATTTTCAGATTTCAAATTAAATAAAGAGGGGCTTATTCCTGTTATTGTTCAGGATTACAAGACTGATGAAGTTCTTATGCTTGCATATATGAATGAAGAATCATTTAACCTTACAATCGAGACAGGAAGAATGACTTATTTTAGCAGAAGCAGAAATGAAATCTGGGTTAAAGGTCTTACATCAGGTCATTTCCAGTATGTCCGTTCTATTGAGATAGACTGTGATAATGATACGCTTCTTGCAAAAGTAAAGCAGATTGGTGCTGCATGCCATACAGGAAATAAGAGCTGTTTTTACCGTAATCTTGTTTCTACTGAATATGCACAGACAAATCCACTTAAAGTATTTAATAATGTAATGAGCATAATCGAGGACAGAAAACAACATCCAAAAGAAGGCTCATATACTAATTATTTATTCGATAAGGGAATTGATAAAATTCTTAAAAAATGTGGTGAAGAGGCAACAGAAGTTATTATTGCCGCCAAAAATCCTGACCCTGAGGAAATCAAATACGAAATTTCTGATTTCCTTTATCATGTGATGGTTCTTATGGTTTTAAAAGGTGTTACATGGGAAGATATAGTAAAGGAACTTGCTAACAGATAATGAGTGCAAAATATATTATTACACATATTGACGGCAGGCTTGTATCTGCTGAGTATGACAATAATATCTGTGTGGGGCTTGATATTTTAAGCCCCGCCGGTGTTATGGGAAATATATATGCAGGACGTGTAGAAAATGTCGTCAAAAATATTAATTGTGCTTTTGTTGAAATTGAAAAAGGAGTAAAATGTTATTTTCCTCTTGAAGCAGACAACAACAGGCACATTTTTTTTAACAATAAAAATAATGACAAATTAAATCAGGGCGATTCGGTGCTTGTCCAGGTAATTAAAGAGGCTGTAAAAACAAAACCTCCGACTGTGACAACAAAGGTTTCACTGACAGGAAAATATGTTGTATTATCATCCGATATAAGAGGAGTCAATATTTCATCAAAAACAAAAAAAGATGAGATGTGCAAAAAGGTGCAGTCACTTTTGCTGGAATCTTTAAATACTGAAAAATTCGGATTTATAGTACGTACAAACTGCAAAGATGTAAATGAATCGGATTTTGAAGATATTTTAAAAGAAGCACATGATATGTCCCAAAAATTTGAAAATATTTTACAGAGGGCAACGTATGAAAAAGCACCTGTGTGTCTTTACAAAGAAAAACCTTTATATGTAAATCATATTCTTGGATTTCCGAATGATTATATTGATGAAATAATAACCGATGATGATAACATATATGATACTATATGTGCGTATCTTCCTGAAAATGAACGCATGAAGGTACGTCTGTACAAAGATGAGATGTTGGAGCTTTATAAGCTGTATGACATTAAAAAGCAGCTTGAACAGGCATCTGCACAAAAAGTATGGCTTAAATGCGGCGGATATATTATAATTGAACAGACCGAAGCACTTACAAGTATTGATGTCAATTCCGGAAAATGTATTTCAAAAAAGAGCGGCGAAGCTGCAAAAGAGGATACTGTATACAAAGTAAACAGTGAAGCTGCTGATGAAATTGCAAGACAGATAAAGTTAAGAAATCTGTCAGGAATAATCATAATTGATTTTATTAATATGAAAAGTGAAGATAATACGCAAAAGCTTATGTCCGGTCTCAGGCATTTATTTAAAAATGACAAAGTGACAACTACGCTTATTGATATTACAAAACTCGGTCTTGTGGAAGTGACGAGAAAAAGAGAGGGTGTAACACTTTTACAGGCATTGAAAGATACTTCATTTTAAAGGAGTTGATATAGTTGGATTGTTTATATGTCAGATTTTACAGAAAATGTGAAGCTTTTTTTAAAGAGAAACAAATACGATTTGATATATTAAAATTTCTATACAAGGTATTGCCGGTGCTTGAAGCGGCGGTTTACTGCGGACTGATTATTTACAGTTTTGTAAAAGAAGATTATCTGATGTTAACAAAATGTATAGTTGTTCCGGCAACAGCATTTGTAGTTGTGTCGATTTTCAGGAAATTAATTGATTCGCCAAGACCTTACACAAAATATGATATTACGCCGCTTATAAATAAGGATAAAATCGGAGAGTCATTTCCGAGCAGACATACATTATCTGCATTTCTTATAACAATGACGGGATTTTATGTATATTTTCCGGTTGGAATTGTACTTGCTGTTATGTCATTGATAATTGCAATAACAAGAGTTGTCTCGGGTGTGCATTTTACAAAAGATGTAATTGCCGGGGCTGTAATCGGAATACTTTCTGGAATAATATATTTTGTTTTTTAGGAGGGATTGAATTATGAAAAATATAAAAATAGCATACATCGGCGGCGGCTCAAAGCAGTGGGCGAGAGTTTTTATGAATGACCTTGCACTGTGCAGCGACCTGACAGGTGAAATCGGGCTTTTTGATATAGACAAAGAGGCGGCAGTCCGCAATCAGCAGATAGGTAACAATATTAATAAACAGCCTGAAACAGTGAGCAGATGGAATTATGTTGTATATGACAGTCTCAAGGAAATTTTATGTGGTGCGGATTTTGTTGTAATATCAATTCTTCCGGGAACTTTTGAAGATATGAGAGTGGATGTCCATTATCCTGAAAAATATAATATTTACCAGAGCGTCGGTGATACGGCAGGTCCGGGAGGTGTGTCAAGAGCACTCCGCACAGTTCCGTTTTATGAAGAGTTTGCGGCAGCAATAGAAAAATATTGTCCTGATGCATGGGTTATTAATTTTACAAATCCAATGAGCATATGCACAAAGACGTTGAATGATGTATTTCCGTCTGTTAAAGCGTTTGGCTGTTGTCATGAAGTGTTTCACACACAGGATTTTCTGTGCGATATTCTTGAAGAATTTACGGGCATTAAGGCAAAAAGAAAAGAGATATATACAGAAGTTGCGGGAATTAATCATTTTACATGGATTTCAAGTGCAAAATATAAAGATATTGAAATATTTGATTTCATGGATGATTATATTGCAAAGCATTTTGAGGAAGGCCATTACGAGCACGGTCCGGCTGATTCTTACAAGACAGACACATTCGCATATGCGAACCGTGTAAAAATGGATATGTATAAGCGTTACGGTGTGCTCGGTGCGGCGGGAGACAGACATCTTGCTGAATTTATGAATAATAAATGGTACCTTGCAAGTCCGTCACAGGTTGACTCGTGGAAATTTGCACTGACAACAGTTGATTTCAGAATTAAGCAGATGAATGAAAGAATTGAGGAGTCAAAAAAACTTGCATCAGGTGAAATAAAACCTGAAGTAAAGAAGTCTGATGAGGAAGCTGTTGAACTTATGCGTAGCGTGCTCGGACTTACAACTACGATAAGCAATGTAAATCTTCCAAACAGAGGACAGATTTCATGGCTGCCTGAGGGAAGCATTGTTGAGACAAATGCGGTATTTTCAAACGACAGAGTTGTTCCTGTCACAACAAAGCCCCTTCCTGTGGCTGTACAGTCGCTTGTAAGAAGGTGCAGCGATAATATAGATATTCTTTATGAAGGAATAAAAAAACGGGATAAGAAGATAATATTTGAGTCATTCGTAAACCAGCCTCTTTGCAGTTCTTTAACGCTTGATGAGGCCAGAAGTCTTTTTGATGAAATGTATGAAAAAAATTTGAGATTTTTTCAAAAAAATAATTGACAATATAAGACAAGTAATATATTATATTCTAGTGTGCCGCTCAGTTAGGATGCAAGCAGAATGTTTTTATGATATTCTCCCCAAAACTGGCGAGTATTTAATTTAGGAGGTGCCATATGTACGCAATTATAGCAACAGGTGGTAAACAGTACACAGTTTCTGAAGGCGACGTAATCAAGGTTGAAAAGCTTGGCGTGAACGCTGGTGACACTGTTACATTTGACCAGGTTCTTTTCGTAAATGACGGAGATGCTAAGGTTGGAAACCCTACAGTAGCAGGAGCTTCAGTTACAGCAAGCGTTATTGGAGAAGGAAAAGACAAAAAGGTTATCGTTTACAAGTACAAGAGAAAAACTGGCTACCATAAGAAAAATGGTCACAGACAGCTTTTCACTAAGGTTAAGATTGAAAAGATTAACGCTTAATTACTTGTTAAGTTAGAAAGGCATGGCTTATGACACATGCTGTTATTTACAAGTCCCACGTTAACGGTGAGGTGCTTGGATTTAAAACATACGGACATTCGGGCTATGCCGATGAAGGCAGCGATATTGTATGTTCGGCTATTTCATTGCTTGTGATTAATACGATTAATGCCATCGATACTTTTACCGATGCTAAGTATGAGACACAGGTAAACGAAGATGAAGCATTGATTTCTTTTATGCTCACATCTGAAATGACAGAGATTACAAGTGATATCAGAGTATTACTTAACGCACTTGAACTGGGATTATCCCAGGTGGCTGCCGGTAATCCTGATTACTTATCCATATCAATCGAGGAGGTGTAACTAATATGTTGAATTTGAACCTTCAGTTTTTCGCCCATAAAAAGGGTGTTGGTTCTACAAAGAATGGTAGAGATTCAGAGTCTAAGAGATTAGGTGCAAAGAGAGCTGATGGACAGTTCGTTTTAGCTGGTAATATTCTTTACAGACAGCGTGGAACAAAGATTCATCCAGGTGTTAATGTTGGTCGTGGTGGCGATGATACATTATTCGCACTTGTTGATGGAACTGTTAAGTTCGAAAGAAAGGGCAGAGATAAAAAGCAGGTTTCTGTTTATCCTGTTACTTCTAACGAATAATTTTAGTTTATTTGAGCTCCAAGTCTTCGGATTTGGAGCTTTTTTACCTTATATAATCCGTGTGATAAAATAAATAACGGAATTTTTTATATAACAGAACAGGCAAAATAATTACAGAGGAGGTCATTTATGTTTGCAGACAGAGCAAGAATTTTTATAAAATCCGGCAAAGGCGGCGACGGACATGTAAGTTTCCGACGTGAACTGTATGTTCCTGATGGCGGCCCTGATGGTGGTAACGGCGGCAAAGGCGGCGATATTATATTTGAAGTTGACAAGGGACTTAACACTCTCGGAGACTTCAGACATAACAGCAAATATATTGCAAAAAGCGGTGAAGAGGGTGGAAAGAGACGCTGTACAGGCAGAGATGGTGAAGATCTGGTAATAAAAGTTCCGGAAGGAACTGTTATATATGACGATGAGAGTAGAAAAGTAATTGCCGATATGTCAAATGACAATCTGCGTGAGGTCATCTTAAAAGGCGGCCGTGGTGGCAAAGGAAATATGAATTATGCAACATCAACAATGCAGGCTCCGCAGTATGCACAGCCTGGCCAGGATGCACAGGAACTATGGGTGCGTCTTGAATTAAAGGTTATTGCCGATGTTGGTCTTGTAGGTTTTCCTAACGTAGGTAAGTCAACACTTCTTTCAAGAGTAACTAACGCACGCCCTAAGATTGCAAATTATCATTTTACGACACTTAATCCTAATCTTGGTGTTGTTGACCTTGATGGTGGAAGAGGATTTGTAATTGCTGATATTCCGGGACTTATTGAGGGAGCATCTGAAGGTGTTGGTCTTGGACATGAGTTTTTACGCCACATAGAGAGAACTAAAGTTATAATTCACATGGTTGATGCAGCTTCAACAGAAGGAAGAGACCCTGTCGCTGACATCAAGGCAATTAATGAAGAGTTAAGGGCATATAATCCTGAACTCTTAAAACGTCCACAGGTTATTGCAGCAAATAAAATTGATGCAATATACACAGACGATGAAACAGAAAATCCAGTCGATGTAATCAAAAAAGCTTTTGAACCTGAAGGAATAAAAGTTTATCCAATTTCGGCAGTTACAGGTCAGGGACTTAAAGAACTTTTATATTATGTACGTGAACTTCTTGATAGTATGACAGATGAACCTGTTATGTTTGAGAAGGAACTCGATACAGATACACTTTTTGATAATCCTAATGAAGCATTTTATGTTGAAAAAGATGATAAAGGCGTTTATGTTGTATCAGGCCCAAGAATCGACAGAATGCTTGGATATACTAATCTTGAATCTGAGAAAGGCTTTAATTTCTTCCAGAAGTTCCTTCGTCAGACAGGTGTTTTAAAGCAGCTTAAAGAGCTTGGTGTCCAGGAGGGTGATACTGTAAGAGTTGGCGACTATCTTGAATTTGATTACTACGATTAATTATAGATTATGAATGAATTGTTATTTAAAGGAGATAAAATATGACAAGCAAACAGCGTTCTTATTTAAAGGGTCTTGCCATGACAATGGATCCGATTTTCCAGCTTGGAAAATCAAGCCTTACGCCTGAAAATACACAGGCTATTGCTGAAGCTCTTGAAGCAAGGGAACTTATAAAAATAAATGTATTGCAAAATTGTGCAGATGATCCGAACGAACTTGCACAGATTGTTGCAGAGCGTACACATTCACAGGTTGTTCAGGTGATTGGCAAAAAGATTGTTTTATATAAAGAATCAAAAAACAAGAAAAAAATCGAACTTCCACCTGCAAATAAAAAGAACTAATAATAGATTTAATAAAGGAATTGAATATGAATTCTGATATTATATGTGTATTTGGTGGGACATTTAACCCTGTCCATACAGGACATATTGAGATTGCCCGTCATGTCCACAGCCAGTTTAATCTTGACAAAATTCTTATAATGCCGAGTGGCAATCCGTCATCATATAAAGACACAAGTCTTATTGCGGATGCCAAAGACAGATGCAATATGATTTCACTTTCAATAAAAGATTATCCTTATATGGAACTTTCCGAGCTTGAAGTAAAACGTCCCGGAAGAACATATACGTGTGATACATTAAAAATACTGAAAGAGAAATATAATCTGATTTATTTTATTATAGGTGCGGATTCACTGTTTTCTATAGATAAATGGTATCACGCTGATTATGTAATGAAAAACTGTCATCTTCTTGCTGCAAACAGGGACAATCTGGATGATGAAATGATTAAACAGCGTATAGAATTTCTTAAAAATACGTATGGAGCTTTAATAGATATTATTGACACACCGGCCCTGCCATATAGTTCCACTATTATACGTGAAAATTTAAAAAATGGCGTGTCTGTTGAGAAAATGATAAATCCAGCCGTTTATGATTATATAATGAAGCATGGTCTGTATGGTGTTAAAAGTTCCAAATTGGAGGAATAACTGTAATGGATAACGAATATATACAAGCACTCCGAAAAGAGGTAAAAAAGGAATTTACAGCGGATAAAGCACGTTACTGGCATACAATAGGTGTTGCAGAGACAAGTGCATGTCTTGCAATGCGTTATGGTGTCGATATGCAGAAAGCATTTACGGCAGGACTTCTTCATGATTGTGCCAAATGTTATTCGGATGAACAGCTGATTGAGATATGTGAGAGCAACAATATTGAAATCACGCAGGCAGAACGTCTGAGTCCATATCTTTTACATGCAAAAGCCGGGGCTTTTTTTGCCGGTACAAAATATGGCATTGATGATGAAGATATATGCAATGCAATCAGATATCACAGCACAGGTCATCCCGGCATGACACCACTTGAGGAGATTGTGTTTATTGCAGATTATATGGAACCTTTGCGAAATAAGGCAGACAATCTCGATGAAATACGGGCCCTTGTTTTTAAAGATATAAAAGAGGCAATATACCGTGTAACATTAAGCACAATTGAGTATTTAAAAAAACGGAATAAACCAATAGATCCACTCACACAGGAAACGTGTGACTATTATAAAAGTACAGGAGGTTTTTAAATGGCCGATTTAAAATCAAAAGAGATGGTAAAGGCAGCCATCGAGGCAATGAAAGACAAAAAAGCAGAGGATATCAGAGTTATAGATATCAGTAATGTATCAGTTATTGCGGATTATTTTATAATAGCAAATGGAAATAACCCTAATCAGGTTCAGGCTATTGTAGATAATGTTGAAGAACAGTTATATAAAGCAGGATTTGCAGATCCTAAAGTTGAGGGATATAACAGTGCAAGCTGGATTCTTCTTGATTATGAAGATGTAATTATACATGTATTTTCAAAGGAAGACAGACTTTTCTATAATCTTGAAAGAATATGGCGTGACGGAATTGAAGTCAATCCTGAAGAAATCTAGAAAAACTAATATAAACAAAAATATAATATAGATAAAAATCAGCCACCTGCAATTAAAATGCTGCAGGTGGCTGATTTGTGTTTTATTATGGTGGATATAAAAATGTCTGTGCCTGTATTTATAATCCTGAATTGTCGATTCTTATTACGCCAATTACTTTTCCGATAATCTCACAGTTGTCTACAATAATAGGATCCATGTAATCATTTTCAGGCTGAAGACGTATGTGTCCTTCTTCTTTGTAAAAACGCTTAACTGTGGCAGAATCATCGACAAGTGCTACAACCATTTCTCCGTTATGTGCAGTGTTCTGTCTGCTTACAATAATATTATCTCCATCATAAATTCCGGCGTTAATCATACTTTCGCCTTTTACAGTAAGCATAAAAAGTTCTGTATTCGGCATAAATTCCGCAGGAATAGGAAAGTAGCTTAGTATATTCTCCACGGCAAGAATCGGCTCACCGGCAGCTACACGTCCTACAAGCGGAACATTAATAACTTCACGTCTTGTAAGATTAAAGTTATCATCAATAATCTCTATAGCTCTTGGCTTAGTAGGGTCTCTTCTTATATATCCATTTTTTTCAAGTGTTTCAAGATGTGCGTGAACAGATGAAGTTGACTTCAGATTGACAGCTTCACATATGTCACGTACTGATGGCGGATAACCTTTATTTAAAATCTGAGACTTGATATATTCAAGAATCTCAGTCTGCTTTTTTGTAATTCTTCCATATGCCATTAAACATACCTCCCAGTTAATTCGTTTATCCATAAAATATAATATTTTTGTTTATTATAACATTTAAAATGTAAAAAATCAAACAAATTTTCCGAAAAAATGTTCGATTTTTTACTTGAATTATATTGACAAACAAATGTTCTTATTCTATAATCCAAGCATAAACAGAACATTTATTCGGAACAACTGTTCATAGATGCTTATTTATATAGTTATATTTATGGTTTTTACATTTTTATTTTTTGAGGAGGTTTTTATTATGATGAACAATAAGAGAAGACATTCACGCAGGAGATGGTTACATTTATCAGCAAAGAAGACTTTAATAACTATTGTGCTTGCTGTTATTATGGTGGCTGCTATAAGTATTTATGGAATAATAATTGTGAATGCATCTAATTCTAATCCGGAGAAATCACAGACACAGCGTTTCTATACGAGTATTACAGTGCAGCCTGATGATACACTTTGGAATATCGCAGATTCTTATGCTTCAGATGGTGAGAGCCATCAGCAGTATATCAATGCAGTAAAGTCACTTAATAATATGACAGATGATACTATTTATTCGGGACAGAATATAGTTATATATTATACAAAATGATACCCTGGCATGTAGTGTATGAATAGGATGGACACGAATGAAAGGCTATGATTGTATGGACTTTGGATATTTTATCTGATATAATTTATACATTAATATATTATATAATAATCGGAGTTTAATATGACATTTAAAGATTTATTAATAAAACCTGAATTAATTGACGCATTACAGGTTCAAAATATAACACAGCCTACACAGATACAGTGTAAAGCGGCAAAGCCGGTTTTTGATGGAAGAGATATGATAGCATGTTCGAGCACCGGAAGCGGCAAGACACTTGCATATCTGCTTCCTGTTTTATCGTCAGTTGATTTGGCTGAGAACACACTTCAGGCACTTGTTTTAGTACCAACGCAGGAACTGGCATCACAGGTTAATAAGCAGATTCAGCTCTTGTTTGATAATATGCATTCAGATGCACATACACTTATGTTGATTGGTGACGGAAATATTACACGTCAGATTGAAAGTCTGAAGATTAAGCCTGTAATTGCTGTTGCAACACCATCCAGAGCAGCTCAGCTTATAAGAATGAAGAAGTTAAAAGTTCATAATGTAAAGACACTTATACTTGATGAAGCCGATAAGCTTATGGATAAAACATATCTTGAGAGCATTATTTTCATAAGAAAGTCTCTTATGAAAAGGACACAGGTTCTCTTATTTTCAGCAAGTATAAGTAACAAGACAATAAAGCAGGCTAATACAATAACTTATAATCCTGTTATATATGAATTGTCAAAGGAAAATAAAGAACTTATACCTAAAACAATAAAACATATATTTATAATATCAGACCGTCGTGAACGAATTGAGACACTTCGTAAGATTGCAAAAGCTGTTAATTCAGATAAAACAATGATATTTATTAATACAAAGTACGACCTTGAAGAATCATTACAGAAATTACAATATCATAATTACAATGTTGCGGCATTAGCAGGTAATATAGATAAACAGTCTAAGAAAAAAGCTGTTGAAGATTTTCAAAATGGCAGACTTCAATATCTATTGGCAACGGATGTTGCTGCAAGAGGATTACAGATTGATCATATATCAACAGTTATTAATGTGAATCTTCCGGAAGAACCAACAGAATATCTTCACCGTGCCGGCAGATGCGGACGTAACAACGAACAGGGATTGTGTATATCAATCATAACCGAGAATGAATTAAATAAGATTAAAAAATATCAGAAAGCATTCAATATAAACATTGTCCAGAAACGTTTGTACAATGGAAAAATTGTTTCAAAATAATGTAATGTTATAAAAATATATATACCCATGCAGAATATGCACGGGTATATATTAATTCATTATTCTAACTTCGTTAAACTGGAGTTTGGCGAAGTGATGTATGTGTGATTAAGGAGGCTATTATGGCAGCAAGTAAGACTTATGCTGAACAACAGAATATAAAATATGCCCAGAAGATAAATGAACTGCTTAAAATATTTCCGGAATTCTGTCGTGAGTATTTTAACAGTCTCGAGTATTCAAAACAGCCGCGTACACGTCTTGCATATGCAAGAGATCTGAAAACATTTTTTGAGTTTCTGATAGCAGAATTTCCACAGTACAGTAATTATCAGATAAGTGATTTTACTCTTCATGATATTGAAAGTGTAACTGGACAGGATATTTCTGATTATTTAAGATATATGAAGGTTTATGATAAGGATGGAACGACTGTAACTAATGATGAACGTGCTGCAAAGCGTAAATTATGCTCATTAAGACGTTTTTATGGTTACTACTACAGATATGAGCTGATATCAAATAATCCGTCCCTGAAGGTTGATATGCCTAAAATTCACGATAAAGCAATTACACGTCTTGATGTAAATGAGGTTGCTGAACTTCTTGATAATGTTGAAAATGGCAATAAGCTGACAACGGCACAGTTAAGGACACACGAAAAATTAAAATGCAGGGATTTAGCACTTCTTACTCTTCTACTTGGTACAGGTATCCGTGTATCAGAGTGTGTAGGACTTGATATTAATGATGTTGATTTTGATAATGACAGAATTAAAGTCGTAAGAAAAGGTGGTTCAGAAAGCTTTGTTTACTTTGGCGATGAAGTACGTGCGGCACTGCTTGATTATATGGAAGAACGCAAACAGATGAATCCTGATTCAGGACATGAAAATGCACTTTTTATTTCTTCAAAAAATAAAAGGCTTTGTGTACGTTCGGTTGAACTTCTTGTTAAAAAATATGCTTCTACCGTAACAACTGTCAAGCATATAACACCACATAAATTAAGAAGTACATATGGTACCAATCTTTATCAGGCAAGCAAGGACATTTACCTTGTTGCTGATGTTCTTGGTCATAAAGACGTCAATACTACAAGAAAGCATTATGCAGAGATTGTCGATGAAAATAAACGCAGTGCACGAAATATTGTACGTCTGCGTACAGAGGCTGATGATTAAAATGACTAATGATAAATAACAATAAAAATTCCTGTCTGATTTATTAAGTCGGACAGGAATTTTTGTATTTAAAATATATTATGCATTAATTTCAATTGCTCTTACTTCATCATATTTATCAAGAATTTCTTTTGAAGGGGCTTTTGTGAGAAGACTCACAACAACATTTACGATGATTGCAACGATAAATGCCGGTAATAATTCATATATTGCAAAGACACCGCCAAATCCTGATATTACATATTTCCAAAGGAATATCATAATACCGCCTGAAATCATACCTGATATTGCACCATATTTATTAGCTCTTCTCCAGAATAATGAAAGAAGGACTACAGGACCAAATGTTGCACCAAAACCAGCCCATGCAAATGATACGATTTCAAATACTGAACTGTCAGGGTTGCCGGCCATAAATACTGCTACAATTGAGATGATAACAACTGTAATTCTTGCAACAATTAAAGCTGCTTTTTCTGAAAGCTTAACACCCATACATTCTCTTACAAGATTCTGAGATATTCCGGAAGCTGCGGCAAGAAGCTGTGAATCTGCTGTTGACATTGTTGCGGCAAGAATACCGGCAAGAATAACACCGGCAGCTATGGCAGCGATTACACCATGAGTGCTTAACAGATGAGCAATTTTTACTATAATTGTCTCAGAGTTTGAACCTGTAAGAATATCAAGAGCACCTGCTTTTGACATGCCGTAACCTACAATACCGATAAATACTGCAACTGAAAGTGAAATTACAACCCAGATTGTAGCAACTCGTCTGGACAATTTTAACTTTTTCTCATCTTCTATTGCCATGAATCTTAAAAGAATATGTGGCATACCGAAATAACCAAGTCCCCATGCAAGTGTAGAACATATTTTTAAGAAACTGTAATTGGATGATGTACCTGTCTCGGTTGAATATGTTTTAAATAATCCAAGATAGCCCGGAAGCTGCTTTGCATTATCAACAACAGCATCAAATCCTCCGGCAACATTTATACCGAAAACAACAACAACAATAAGTGCTACAGACATAACAATGCTCTGAATAAGGTCTGTTGTACTTGCAGCAAGGAAACCACCTAATGTACAGTAACATACGATTACAGCAGCACTTATAACCATTGCCGAAAGATAGCTGACACCAAAAAGGCTTGAAAATAATTTACCGCATGCTGCAAAACCTGATGCTGTATAAGGCACGAAAAATACAACAATCATTATAGCTGCAATGCATGATAAGGTTTTACATCCACCGAATCTTTTCGAAAAGAAATCAGGAACTGTGAATGCATCATATCCCTGTGAATACATACGTATTCTTTTTGCTACTATAAGCCAGTTTATGTAAGTTCCGATTGCAAGACCTATCGCTGTCCATGCTGCATCTGCTACACCTGTAAGGTAAGCAACGCCGGGAAGTCCCATTAAGAGCCAGCTGCTCATATCAGAAGCTTCGGCACTCATAGCAGTTACGAAAGGACCAAGCTTTCTTCCGCCAAGGTAAAAGTCATCTGAACTTTTGTTTTTCTTGGAATATTGTATACCGATAGCAACAACAACTAATAGATATACAACAATTGATACCATAATTATAATATCAGACATATTATTTCTCCATTCCTCAGTTTTTAGTTTAACTATTAGAGTATAACATAAAATTATAATAAAAGGAATAGATTTTGTTTAATAAATTTACTGCTGTTGATTGGAAGACTGTTGCTGTGATGCAGGTGTCTGCGGCTGTGAGGTCTGAGGCTGTGTTGCGGATGGCAAAGGAGCAGTTGTTGTCTGCTGTTTATTATTGTTATTGTCCGCAGCATTTGATGTCTCACCTTCACCGACAGTCACATATCTGTAGTATGCAAGGTCAGTTCCAAAATTATCAGATAAATAATAAATCAAAGTGTAAACTCCAGGTTTTGTAACGTCAACATTTCCAGAAATTGTTATTGATGAAGTTATATTATTGCCGTTTGTATCAACCGCATAGATACCCTCCCATTTGTCAAATGGCTGGTTGAGTGCTATCTGGCAGTTTTTCACACCTGACATATAATCTATTTTGCCATTTATATTAGCATTTAATGCTTCAGTGTCTGAAGGATCATAATTGGCACCGGCAGCAAGTTTATCCGGTATTTTATAATCAAGAAGAGCTTTTTCATTTGCGTCTTCATATATTTCAACGGGAATATTAACACCACAGTTTTCATATATCCATTTTGCGTCTTTTGCCTGAAGATATATAGAACCTGTATTTGCTGTGATTCCAAGTCTGTTATAGGCATCTACATTGAGCTGTTTTACATTTTGTGACCAATAAGGTACAGAATGTATATATGCACCATTACCAAGAATACATGTATAATGACCATATGTATTTGATGCAAGCATACTCCATGTCTGTTTGTTTGAAATTACAGTGTCACCTGTATTGACATTAGAATTTACAGAACATGCAAAAACAGATAATGGCTTAAACTCACCTGATGAGTCTTTTTTGTATACGGTAATAAAATTCTGTGATTTGTTCACACGCAATTTATAGCCGAGATTATTTTCAACAAAAGCCGAAGTCTCTTTATTATTATCTGATTCGTCAGATTGTGTGATATTATTGTCGGATTGTGAATTTTTGCTTAATTCTTTTATGCTGGTTAGTGCAAAAATTACGGCTGCAAGGAAAACAACCAATATAATTAAATATATCTTTGAGTTGCCGCCCTGCAGCCATTTTTTAATGTCCAGCTTTTTAATTTTCTGATATTTGAATTCCATAGAAAATATATCTGTCCTTAAATAAGCTAAATTATGGTGAAACTTGCGGCAACTGACATAGTTTTTTGAAATCATGGACACTGTCTGCCGCGTTAATTAATCTAAAATTTACTTTGCTAAGTTCTTTTCTTTTAATTCGATATACTTGAGGATGAGTTCAATAGAACCATCAATTCCAAGTTCACCGCTGTCAAGACACAGGTCATAGCTCTTTGCTTCGCCCCACTTCTTGCTTGAATAATAATTATAATAACTAGCTCTTCTCTTATCAGTTTTCTGGATTAAATCAGTAGCCTTAGATTCTGAGAGATCATACATTTTTTTGATTCTATCAACTCTCTTGTCAAGACTTGCTTTAATCCATACACTTACTGCAAATGGATCATCTTCAAGTGCATAATCGGCACAACGTCCAACGATGACACATGATTCTTTCTGTGCAAGTTTCTTGATTGCATCGAACTGAGCAAGGAAAACCTTGTGATTAATAGGCATATCAACATATGAATTAGAATAACCTAAAGAATATGTATCCATAACTAATGAATATAAAAAGCTGTTTGTTGGCTTTTCATCCTGTGATGCAAAAAGTTCCTGACAAAGACCACTTTCCTTTGCTGCAAGCTCAAGTAATTCTTTGTCATAACATTTGATACCAAGTCTTTCTGCGAGCTTCTGTCCAATCTCATGACCACCGCTTCCGAATTCTCTGCCGATTGTAATAACTGTTCTTTCATCCATAACAATTGTCCTCCTTAACTGCACGAATTTTTATGCTTACATTATATATTATTTTTTATAAAAAATCTACAAATTTATATAATTTTCACATATTTTCAATCTTTTCAATCTTCATAATGATCAATATGAAGCAGTATATCCATCAGGAAATCTTTTATATCTTTTGCATTTTCATTGGCAATTACACTGTATTCGCGTGGTGTTACGCATACCATTTTCAAATTGCAATATCCTTTGGCTGAAAACATATATGATTTATTCCATGTAATATTTTTTATTGCCTCCTCAACTTCATAAGATGGTTTATTGCGTGTAATTATGATAAACGAAATATGGGAATACAGATGATGCTTAACAGGATATTTTCCATCACCTCTGACGAAATGAGGCTCAATGCTGTTTATGGCAAAATCTTTTAAATTATTTAATGTGTGCATGTCAAGATTGTCACTGTTTATAAAAAACAGATGCTCAAAACAGCGGGTATCCCAAAGTTTTGATTCATCGCCTGATGTCTCAAAACGATTGTTGTGATTGTAGCAATATGCATAAATAACAAATTTTCTGCCATTAAAATAATAGTTATGATAAATATCAAATTTATCTGATATACTGTTTAAAATAATATCAATAAATTCTTTTCTTCTCATCTATATGCTCTCCTATTACTACCTGCCGTTGCTTTCAAGATCATTAAGAATCTTTTGAAAATAATCCGGTAAAGGTGCTTCAAATTCCATATATTTACCTGTTCTTGGATGAACAAATCCGAGGACTCTTGCATGTAATGCCTGCCCTGTAATATTATATGGCGATTTACCGCTTCCATATACATCATCTCCAAGAAGCGGATGTCCAATACTTGACATGTGTACACGTATCTGATGTGTGCGTCCTGTTTCAAGCTGGCATTCAACATGTGCAAATTGTTTGAAATTTTTAAGGACGCGGTAATGTGTGACTGCACGTCTGCCGCTCTGGTCAATTGCTACTTTCTTTCTATCTTTGCGGCTTCTTGCAAGCGGTGCATCAACTGTACCTGATTCCACAGAAAACGGATTCCATACAATTGCATTATACTTCCTTGTTATATCATGGACTGCAAGCTGTGCAGCTATGCGGCTGTGTGCAAAATCATTTTTACATGTAACAAGCACTCCTGTTGTATTCATATCAATTCTATGCACAATTCCCGGTCTTGATACACCATTTATTCCGGAAAGATTATCTTTGCAGTGATACATTAATGCATTTACCAGTGTTCCGCTGTAATGACCTGCTGCAGGGTGAACAACCATTCCCTTTGGTTTATTGACAACTATTATATCATCATCTTCATATATTATATCAAGAGGAATATTTTCCGGTTCAATCTCAGGTGTTTTACATTCAGGTACAGTGATATTTAAAACATCACCGGCTGCTACTTTATAATTACTTTTCACATGTTTGTCATTGGCAAGTACCAGCTCATCCTTTATTATTTTCTGTATAAATGAACGTGAATATTCTGTCAGTGTATCTGATAAAAACTTATCAATCCTTACTCCGTCTGCCGCTTCATCAACGTTTAATATTAATGTTTCAGGTGAATCACTCATTGCTGCCCTTTCTGTCAGGCTTTAAAAAATTAAAGTCCTCATCTTTGTATATAAATAATATCATAATTATAAATAATGCAAGTCCGATTGTAACATAGCAGTCAGCGACATTAAAGACCGGAAAATTGATAAGTCTGAAATATATAAAATCTCTTACATAACCAAGAAAAAGCCTGTCTATAAAATTGCCAACAGCACCGGAACCCAGAAGTATTATTGTAATACGCATTAACATATATTTTTTTGTTGTTGGCAGTTTATATGTGATATAAACCAGAACTGTCATAATGATAACAGTAAGCACAAGGAAAAATATTCTTCCACCGCCAAACATTCCCCAGGCTGTTCCTGTATTTTCGATATAATAAAATTCCAATACATTTTTGATTAGCGGTATTGTTTTTGTAGTCTTTAATGCATCAACCATTATTATCTTGCTAAGCTGGTCAAAAAATGTAAGGATTGCAACTGATATAACAAATATTAATATGGATTTTAAGCTGCTGTTTTTTTCTTTCATATAAAAATCACCTCATTGATTATTCTATAACTACATTTTTCAAAGAACGACGCATAGTATTATCGTCAACAGTCATATCAATGTATGCTTCCCCGACTTTTTTTAAAAGAATGAATTTTACTTTGTTGCCATCCATTTTTTTATCATTTTTTGAAGCGGCAATTACCTCATCTATTGTAGTTTTATCAACTGTCATAGGAAAATTATATGCTTTGAAAGTATTATAAATATCATCATATTCCTCTTTTGTGATTGTGCCTCTTTCAACACATATATTAAGTGCTGCTATCATGCCAAGAACAACACATTCTCCGTGATAAAGTTCAAAGTTCATCTGTTTTTCAATGGCATGTCCAAGTGTATGTCCGAAATTAAGCTGTGCACGTTCACCTTTTTCAGTAGGGTCGTTTTCTACAACTTTACGCTTTATTTCACAGCTTCTGTAAATCATTTCTTCAAGATATCCACTGTCCAGAGCGGCAATTTTTTCAATATTATCTTTGAGCCACTGGAAATATGAAGCATCTTTTATAAGACCATGTTTTAATATTTCACCAAAACCGGAATTAAAAAGTCGTGTATTTAATGATGAAAGTGTGGATGTGTTCATATATACAAGGCGTGGCTGATGGAATGCACCTACCATGTTTTTGTATGCACGGAAATCTACACCTGTTTTTCCGCCAATGCTAGAATCTACCTGTGCAAGAAGTGATGTCGGAACCTGTATAAAATCAATGCCGCGAAGATATGTTGCAGCAGCAAATCCTGTAAGGTCGCCGACAACACCGCCGCCGAGGGCTACAAGCATATCTTTTCTGTCAAATTTATTTTTTATGAGAAATTCATACACATCCTGGACTGTATTAAGATTTTTGTTCTTTTCTCCGGCTTCAAATGTATAGACAAATATGTTGTTGCCTGTTTCTTTAAGACATTGTGCAACTTTATCTGCATATAGCGGACCAACATTGCTGTCGGTTATAACTGCAAGTTTTCTTCCTGATATTTCAAGTTTTGTTACATTTTCGGCAAGTTTTGAAAAATCATTTTCAATAACAATGTTATAACAAGGTTTCTGATTGTAATTTACTGTAATTAATTTTGACATATAGCACTCCAATTTTTTTATTGCATATGGTAAAATACCACCTGAAGCTGTAATTGCAACAGGTGGCAGTTTTTCTTAGTTTTTAAAAGATGATAAGTCTATTCCCCCTGCGACAAGTTCAGGTATGTCACCTGAAATATCAACATTAGGAGGTGTTACAAGGAATATGTAACTTGTTATTTTCTGAAGATTGCCCCTCATTGCATAACATGAACCAGCTGAGTAATCAATAACTCTTTGTGCAACCTCAACATGAATTCCTTCAAGATTAAGAACTACTGCCTTGCCACTTAAAAGAGTATCTGTTATATCACTTGCATCTTCCATTGATTCAGGTCTTATTACAACAACTTCAAGTCCTCTTGAACCTGCCGGTTTAATCGGAACGACTTTTTTGCCTCCGAACTTAGGCTTGTCTGTAGATTTTACTGATGTATCGTCATCATCTGCATCATCATCATACTTTTTGCTTCCACCAAAAAGTTTCTTTCTTGTCGAACCTTTGTCTTCCTCGTCTTCTTCATCGTATTCATCGTAATCATCATATTCGTCATCATAGTCATCATCACCATGAAGTTTGAATACGTTAATAACACCATCTAAAATTCCCATCACATCTATCTCCTGATTTATTTGTTATAATTACGAGCCCCAAATATCGCTGTACCTACTCTGACCATTGTAGCACCCTCCTCAACCGCTGTGATATAGTCATTAGTCATTCCCATCGAAAGGACATCCATATGAATATTATCAATGTTTTTGCTGTTTATGTCAACACATAATTGTTTCAAATCGCGAAAATATTTACGATTGTCTTCAGGATTGGAAACATATGGAGCACTTGTCATAAGTCCTCGTATATTAAGTCCCGGAAGTTTTGCAATTTCTGTTACTGTTTCAATCCCGTTTTCAAGTGTGATTCCGAATTTGTTTTCCTCAAGTGCAACATTGACTTCAATAAGAATATCAGCTGTTACATTTCTTTTTACAGCTTCTTTGCTTATTTCACGGGCAAGTTTTACCGAGTCAACTGAATGAATCATAGCTACTTTTCCAACAATATATTTAACTTTGTTAGTCTGTAAATGACCTATCATATGCCATTCTATATCATCAGGGAGAGTATCAATCTTAGAGACAAGCTCCTGAACATAATTTTCTCCGAATGTACGCATACCTGCATTATAGGCATCCATAAGCATTTCATTTGGTTTCGTTTTGCTTACGGCAATCAAAGTTACATCTTTGGGATTTCGTCCCGAACGCAGACATGCCTGTTCAATATTTTGTTTAACATTTTCAATATTTAATGCAATATTAGTTTCCATGTCATACCTCTTTTATAAATATTTTTAATAAATAAGCTGATTAAGTGAGTATTTTTCTGCATCAAGCACTATTCTGTCATAGATTGACACTCCGTGCGAAATGCTTTTTTTTGAAATTACATACTCATTGTTTTCATCTATTATATCAACAAGTTTAAATGTTGTATAACCGGTATTAATGCAATATACGCCTTTAAGTTTTTCAACGGCACCGATAACATATCGTTCTGTTGAATCAGGCTTAACAATATTACTTCCGGCTGTAAAATCTTCTTTGCTGACATAGCATACATTATCATTTGATTTATAAATATCAGCGGTAACAAAACGTGTTGTTTTATCACCATTTGTTGAATATTCTTCACATATAAAACCATATGTATTACTGTTTCCACCGGTTGTAAGATAAGCTTTTGGAATTGTATAAAACTCTTCTTCAGTAATTGCTGAAACAGGTATTTTAAGGCCTGTGTTGCTTGTCGAAGTAAGCTCTATATCAAGAAAACGTTCATTGGCATATCGTATCATATATTTATTGAGACCAATTATTCCGTAATAATTGCCGTCCTTATTTGAAATCGTAAATGAACCTGATGTTATAATGTTATCTTTTTTTATCTTAATTGATACACTTGACTTTTTATCAAGTTCATATGCTGATATATCTTTTTGGTCAAGCATAATGCATATATACCAGTTTTCGTCAGTTACGAGTTTATATGCCGGGCTTCCAGCAACTACGATATCTTCTGATTTGAGATTTTCTTTTTTGTAATTATTTTTATTAAATAAATCAGCAGAAAGATTATCTGTTGTAACATTTTCGTATCCATCTGTATAGTATGCGACTACACCGGATTTTTCACTCTTTATTGTCTGGAAAAGATTCTGGCTTCCGGTACTTGAAATTATGCTGTCAAGATTAGCGATTATATTTTCATTCATTGCCTGAAGCACCGCGGAATTCAGGTCTGTTTTCAGGTTATATATATCATAAAAATTGCTTCCGTCATAGTTAGTGCGGAAGTTATTAAGCATTGATTTGATTGATGCCAGATTCTGTTTTGATAACGAATTTTCATCGCTTTTTGTATACTGTGAAAGAATCTGTGATACACGGCCTGTTTCATCTACAGTACATATTGTATCATCAACTTTAACACGGCTGCTTTCTTTTTTGTAATAATTAATATCTCCTGAATATCCGGAATTAACAATTTCTTCTGTGCGAAGTGCGATTCCGGTAAATGTTGCATCAGATGTCAAAGCACCCATATCAACCTCATATGTTCTGACTTTTGATTTTGTAAGGTAAAGCGAAATAAAGCCTACAACATATATTAATATTATGGCAAATATAAATGCGGCTGCTTTCGGTCTTCTTTTATATTTTATGACTTTACGGCTGCTTTTTTTTCTATTATCTTTTTTACGATTGACTTTGGTGTGATTATTTCCCATAATAATCCTCATTTCTGATTAAAATTCCATTATTTTTCAAACATACTTATAATACTAAATGACATAATAATAAAAGCAGCTGATAAATCAAGGAGGTTGAATATGAATTCAAAATGTATTGATTATACTACTTTAACAATTATTATAATCGGAGCGATAAACTGGGGGCTTATCGGCTTTTTTAACTTTAATCTTGTCGCTTTTTTATTTGGACAGGCAACATGGATATCACGTGTAATATATGCAATTGTTGGTCTGTGTGGACTGTACCAGATAAGTGTATACGGCAGAATCAGGGATTTAAGCGATTAAACTGTACCGCACAGGTAAATTATGCCGGCATCAGCTTAATTAAAGCTTAGCCGGCATATGCTTTCCTACTGATATATTTCTCTCCATTCCATATCACCACGTTCAAGTGACTTTATAAGAAGTTCTGCTGTTGCAAGATTAGTTGCAAGTGGAATATTATACATATCACATAAAATAGAAATTCTCTCTGAGTTTGGTTCATATGATTTTGGATTTACAGCATCCCGAAGAAAAACGACCAGATCCATCTGATTGCTCTCAATTAGTGAACATAACTGGACATCTCCCCCAAGTCTTCCGGCAAGAAATTTATGCACTGAAAGATTAGTAACCTCTTCAATAAGCTGTCCTGTTGTTCCTGTAGCGAAAAGCTGATTCTTATTTAAAATTCCTCTGTAAGCTATGCAGAAATTCTGCATTAACTTTTTCTTTGAATCGTGTGCAATCAAACCAATGTTCATATTACAATACCCTTTCTCATTTTATATTCTATCCTTTAAAATCATCCGCAAAAATATCATCATCTCTTTCAACTTTTCTTTGCAGACTTACATTAAGAACTACTCCCATTGATATAAACAATGAAAACAGTGATGTCAGTCCATAACTGAAAAATGGAAGCGGAAGACCTGTATTTGGCAGGAGTCTTGTTACAACACCTATATTAATGAATGTCTGGAAACCTATATATGCCGAGACACCACAGCATATCAGCCGCCCGGCAAAGTCTTTTGCCTTTACTGCTACAATTATACACTCTATAACAATCCATGACAATAGTAGAATCGTTATACATCCACCGACAAATCCTAATTCTTCACCAATTACAGCAAAAATAAAATCATTCTGGGCTTCTGCTATATAATGAGCATTTTTTAATGAGGAAGGATCATCATTATTAAGCCCTTTTCCACTTAACTGTCCTGAACCGATTGCACGTTCTGCATATTCCTGCTGATAATTGGAATCATCATATTCATTGGCATCTGAGTTAAGGAAGGCCATAATTCTTGTTCTTTGATAATCCTGTATAAAAAATACTTTGTTATCGGGATTGCTTATATAAATCATAAATCCGCTTACAACAGGCACAATTATGAGAAGTGCAATTCCGATTATTTTATAACTTAATCCTGCACAGAAAATTACTGTAAATAATATAAGAAATGTCAATAATGTTGTCGAAAGATTCGGTTGTTTCAAAATAAAAGCGAGCGGTATTGCAAGTAAAATTGCAAGTATTGTAAGAAATCTCCAATCGTTAATCTTATCTTTATACATGCATAAAAGCTTTACTGTAAAGAGAATTAGAAGCAGTTTTGTAAACTCTGACGGCTGGAACTGTCCGATAAGAGGAACTTTTATCCATCTTTTAGCACCATGGCTTTCATGACCAAACAGTTTAACAGCAAGCAATGCAGCAAGATTGACAATGTAAATAAGCCAATAATACTTCAAAATCCAGTTGTAATCTATAAAGGATACTGCAGCCATCAAAAAAAGTGATATTGCAAGACCTATGCACTGTCTTATCGTATATGCTGAATTGGCACTGTTGATAACAATTATACCAAATCCGGATGTAATAAGCAGTGCTATAACAAGTCTTATATTATATGAACGCAACTGATATTTTTTTAACATAAAAAATCCTCGTTAATCCTATTATTATTTATCGCTGTTACGCATATCTTTAATAGGAATATTTGCAAATAATGCAGGCACAGAGCCATTGTTTGTATCAGATTCTGTTGATGTAATCTGAATATCAAGTCCTTCTGCATCTATAACCATATATTTTGATATTACTTTTATAATATCATTTTTAATCATTTCCATGACTTCTGGCGAACAGTTCGCACGGTCCGAAACTAATAAAAGTTTAAGTCTGTCTTTTGCAACATCACCAGAGCCTTTTTTCTTAAATAAATCTAATAAGCTCATACATATTCTCCAATCTTTGGCACACGTATAATGTGCATCTATAGCTGCAAAATTAAATATTATTTGCCGCCTTTAAATAAAGCTGAAAGTTTTTTAAAGAAACCACCCTTGCCATTAAGATCAAGGAAAGGTACTTCTTCTCCGATTATTCTATGGCAGATATTCATATATGCCTGTCCGGCAAGTGAATCATCACCAACAAGAGGCTGGCCCTTATTAGTAGCAACTACTATATTTTCGTCATCAGGAACTGCACCAATTACATTAAGCTGTAAAATATCATTAACATCTTCAATTGACATCATTTCGCCACGGTTGACCATGTCCATGCGGATTCTGTTGACAATTAAGTCTTCATGATCTTTAAGTCCGTGTGCATCGAGAAGTCCCACAATTCTGTCTGCATCCCTTATAGCTGAAACTTCAGGTGTTGTGATAACCAAAGCTCTGTCTGCACCTGCGATTGCATTCTGGAAGCCCTGTTCAATACCAGCTGGGCAGTCAAGAATTATGTAATCAAAACCTTCAGGGTCAGATTTGAGTTCATCGAGTAACTTTATCATCTGCTCAGGAGTTACGGCTGATTTATCTCTTGTCTGTGCTGTAGGAAGAAGATAAAGCTTAGGACATCGTTTATCTGTGATTAATGCCTGCTTTATACGGCAGTTTCCTTCAACAACGTCAACGAGATTGTATACAATTCTGTTTTCAAGTCCAAGAACAACATCAAGGTTTCTAAGACCTGTATCTGTATCAATCATTACTACTTTCTTTCCAAGTTTTGCAAGTCCTGTGCCAATATTGGCTGTTGTAGTAGTCTTGCCAACTCCGCCTTTTCCAGACGTTACTACAATTACTTCACTCATTATATGCCTCCCGGTTAATTAATACTATTAAATTACATTATGCGTAATTTTTTCAATTAAATCAATATTTTTTTAAAATTCTTTCAAATTCTTTTCTTTAAATTCGTATATCTTCAAGAATATCGGATGTAAGTTCTTCTATATAAATATTTTCGTCTTCAACAAACGATATTTTAGGCATCACACCTTTATTTTTGCTCTTTTTCTTTGGAGCACTGTCTGAACTTCTTGCTATGACATCTGCAATCTTTATCTGCATAGGATTCATTTCAAGTGCAACAACAAATGCATGTTCGTCTCCGTTTGCACCGGCAAAAACATTACCGCGTAAGCTTCCAAGCACAATTACATTACCGGCAGAGATTATGCGTCCGCCAGGATTTACATCGCCAAGAACAATTACACTTGTCTCAGATTCAAGAACCTGTCCGGAACGGAGTGTTCCCTTATAAAACAGGCCTTCTGACGTACCGCCGGCATTATTGTTGTGTGCAGTTGTAGTGCCCGGCATTTCTTCCTGCAGTTCTGTCTGTGTTTTTACTGCCGCTTCAAATAAAGCATCACGGTCTTTATCAAGGTCTACAATACATAAAATATTCATTTCTGTTTCTTCCTGGATAATTTCCATAAGCTGTATCTGCTGGTCTTCTGACAAAAACCTGCCTTCAAACGCAAGTGCCATATCAGCTTTTCCAAAGAAAGCCGCTGACTGTCGGAATTTTTCTCTCACACTGTTTTTTAAATCGGCGAAGCTGTCATCGCCGTTTAATACAACAGTTATACCATGTTTGTTACCTTTAATAATAACAGTATTACTCACCCTCATCACCTCGTTACTATATTATTCAAGTCCAAAATAAAGATTAAGGACTTTGGCAGTAAGCTCAGATGCCTGCGAACCAGAATAACCATGAGGTATTGATACTGCCATTGCAATCTGTGGATTGTCATATGGAGCATAACTTATCATCATGGCATGGTCAGGCTCTTTTTTATTTTCCTGGGCTGTACCGGACTTAGCTGCAAAATTAAGATTTACTTTTGACAATGCAGAATACGTATTTACAACGAGATTCATTCCGTAATGAACCGTATCCCATATTGACTGGCTTATATTCATGACATTGGCAACATCAGCACTGTTATCTCGTATAAGATTACCATTGTTATCTGTAATCTTATCAATAAGTGTAAGGTTGTAGCATGTTCCTGAATTAGCAACTGTTGTTACATATCTTGCAAGATTAAGTGTACTGTAAGCATGATTACCCTGTCCGATTGCTGAATATACCGCATCAATATTAGATGCACTAGGTGCTTTCTCGGCAATCTCAATACCAGACATTGTTGCAAGACCAAGCTCTTCTGCATATTTCTGCATTACAGAAGTTGCATATGTGTTATCAAATAATCCATTGCTTAAAGCAAGGTTGTAACCTACATTATAGAAGAATAAGTTACATGAGTCCCTGATGGCTGTTGTAACTGTCTCTGTTCCATGACCGCTTCGTACCCAGCATCTTGGACTAGGTGTAATTTTATCAAATGTACCACTACAGTAAAATGAAGTTGAAGGATTGATAATTCCCATATCAAGAGCCATGATTGAAGTACATACTTTATATGTTGAACCCGGAGCATTCTGAGCCTGCGTTGCCCAGTTATAAAGCGGGTTGGATTTGTCATTGTTAAGCTGCTTGTAATAGTCTGCATCTATTGTTCCGGACATTCTGTTATTGTCATAACTTGGATATGATACAAGTGCAAGAACATTACCATTGTTAGGGTCAGTTATTACGCATGAACCTGAACATGGCTGTAATGCAAGCTGTGCAGGTGTTATTCTCTTTGATGATATACAGCTGCTCATAAAATCGTATGCAGATATTCTTCCCGAACTTAATGCCTGATAATCATCATCACCCTGAAGAAATCCCTGCTCAAATAACATCATACATACCTGTCGTCCGGATATATTGCCGTTCTCAATCATATACTTGTATAATTTTTTATGGAAATCTGCATCAGTCTCTAAAACATCAAATATATAATTGACAAGTTCATTATATGCTTCATCAAGGCTTGTATACTGTTCCGACGTAAAATCTGACATATTAATCCAGTTTTTTGTGATAGAATATCTTAAAAGCTGTTCAAGACTTGTTGAATTGCCATTAGTCCAGTCTTTATATACAGAATCATTCGTATCAACATTATTGGAATTAAATATGCCATTTGCTTTTAATAAATCTTTGTAAATATACCAGATATATGCCTGTTCTTCTTCTGAAAGCTGTCCATATGCTGTAGGTGATGATGTAAGTTCACTTCTTAACAAGTCAAATATCTGTTCTTTTTTAGACTGGAATGCTGCATACACATCACGTTCATTTTCAGTATTTCCCTGTGCAATCTTACTTGTTGATACTAGATTGTTATCAATAAGAGCAAAATACACCTCAGGTATAGTAATATAAATATTGTTAATATCACCGGTTGAAGCATTATACGTATACTTTGTAGTACCGCTTGTAAGGTTTGATGAAATTATAGATACAAGTTCATCTTCAATTGCATTGTATATCTTTTTCTGAAGTTCTATATCAATTGTAAGATATACGTCATTGCCAGCCTTCGGGTCAGTCTCATCTAACACTTCAGTTATTCGTCCTACGGTATCTACATATACGGTTTTTGAACCTTTTTCACCTGAAAGTTCCTGTTCCATTGACTGTTCAATGCCGGCTTTACCTACAACGTCATTGTTTTCATATGATGAGTTCTGCTCTTTTAATGTTGCAAGTTCGGTTGTAGACACAGTACCCGTATATCCGAGAATCTGTGAACAGTATACACTGTCAACGTATTTACGGATATACTGCTGTTCAACCGTAACACCTGCAAGCTCATCTGAATTTTCAAGAATAGCTGCAACTGTCTGGTCGGAAACTTCATTAGCAATTGTAAAACTGATATATCTGTTATATGAATTTGCAGACATTAAAAGCCTTAAATTGATAATCTCAAGCACATGTTCAGGCGTGTATTCCTGCTGGTTAATTCCATAACGTGAGCAGAGTGAATCAATCATCTGTGAAGCAGATGAATTCTTTTGTTCATCAGATAACTGAGCAATTGTCTGCGTACCATAGGTATCCCTTTGAAATCTTAAAAGAGAGTTACCGCTCACAGTGTACTGGTAAGAACCATTTTCATATGTAATCTGGAAATCATTAGAATACTTATCACCTTTTTCTTCGATTATATTAAGTGTCTTATTAATTGCATTATTGATTGTTGCATTTTTAATGTCATTATCTTTGTATGTGCCGCTGTCACTGATTTTAACTGCAAATGCAAGTTCATTATACGCAAGAAGCACACCATTTTTATCAAAAATACGGCCTCTTGTCGCAGCTACACTTGTAGTTTTCTTTATAGATTCAGTAAGATTAGTTGCATATGATTCGCCATTTATAATCTGAAGTGAAAATAATCTGCTTACAAGTACCGATGCAAGTACTACAAATACAAGCACTAACGGAACAAGTCTTGACTTTAGTAAACTTAAACAATAGTCAAATATTTCTCTCATCAAATTTATTTACTCTCCTTTTATCTCTGACATTAAGATGTGAATTAAGCCATACAAGCGGCTTATACAATATTACAAAAGCAAGCATTGTATAAATCATCTCTGGTATTATAAATCTTGTCAGGAAAAATACAATATTCAGCCTGTTATGAAGAAGGAAATTACCTATATATGATAAAAATTCATATATTAAATCTCCTGCTGAAACTATAATAAGCGGAAATATAATTTCTGTGCCTTCATATCTTCTGTAAAATATACCTGCAAGGTATCCTATGTATATAAATACAAGCGAAGAAAAACCAAATAATGATGAAGCCGATAAATCATATAATGCACCGGCAAAAAATCCTGTAAACATACCTTCATTTTTGCCATTAAAATATCCAAAAATAACAGGTATAATTATAAGCAGATTTGGCATAATTCCAGCAATGCTGATTACTCTTCCAAGTGTTACCTGAAAAAGATAAAAAAGCAAAATTATAATTAATTCTCCTATTTTTCTTTTCATAATGCTCCTTATATGATTACCGGTACAAGTTTAATTTCCGTTTTCTTTTTTCTTAGTAATTACAAGAACTTCCTGAAGATGACCAAAATCAACGGCAGGAACAAGATATCCTGACTGCGTAAGGTTATTGGCATCTGTTGTCACATCCTTTGTATATCCTATAAGAATACCAGGAAGATATTTGCCGCTTATGTTAGATGTAACTATCTTATCGCCATTACGGATTGTTATTCCGTTTTTAAAATATTGTATATGGATAAGTCCCTGATCCATAAGCTCAATATCTCCGCGGATTGTGCAGACATCCCCTGTATCAATAAGCTGTCCACTGACATAACTTCCATCTTCTATAATGCTCTTTACAACAGAATAATTCTTACCGACTTCTGTTATGATTCCTACCAGACCGCCGCCGGCAATTACATTCATGTCTGTCTCAAGACCATCATCACTGCCTTTGTCTATAGTAAATGTAGAAAACCAGTTGTCGGATGATGTTCCGATTATTCGGGCTCCCGTTTTTGGATATTCTGTATATTTTGCATCAAGTTCATACAATTCACGCAGCCTGTCAAGCTCATAAGTATCCTGCTTTAAACGGTTATTTTCTTCTGTAAGATTATCAACCTGCTCATTAAGCTTTTCATTCTCATCTAAAAGCCTGTTGACTTCCTGAAGTCTGTCGTAACCGTCAGTTGCCCATAATCCCATATAATTCATTCCCTTTTGCAGAGGAACTACTACGGCAGAGACAACATTTTTTAAAGGTGTGACAAGTTTGTTGGTAAAAAAACTGATTGCGATAAATATCACGCAAAGTCCTGTCACCAGAATTAGTATGAATTTAGAAGTGAAAATTTCTGAAAACTTTTTTTTCATTTTACAAATTCCTTACATCTGTTCTAATACACCATATGATAATTATTAATCGTAAGTCTTATCCTGAGGAGTATATGCAACGCCTGCAAAATCAGGATTTGTAACTACGCCCATAAGACCTCTGACAACGCTTTCAGATGGATTTTCTACGATATTAACTGAAAGATTTGTCTCCTGGTTGATGAATTTTTCAAGGTTATTGATATTTGATGTACCACCTGATACATATATGCCGTTCTTGATAATATCAGCAGCAAGTTCTGGCGGAGTACGCTCAAGAATAACTTTTATTGAATCCATAATTGAATGAAGCGGGTCAACGATAGCCTGATAAATTACATCGGATGATATGTCAACGCTGACAGGAAGTCCTGAAAGGACATTACGTCCAAATCCCGGTGCAAAATGCTCTTCTGCCTTGACTGCACTTCCGAGTTCTTTCTTTAAACCTTCTGCAGTCTTGCTTCCGATTACAAGATTATATACTTTACGGACATTGCTTATAATGCTGTCATCAAGCTTATTACCGCCAATTTTAACTGATTTGCTGATAACAATACCACCGAGTGAAAGAACTGAAATCTCAGTTGTCTCAGCACCGATATTTACAATCATGATACCTCTTGATTTTGTTACATCAAGTCCGGCACCAATGGCATCAGCTACAGGTTTGTCAACAATATATATATTTTTTGCTTTAACTTTTGAATCAGCAACTAGTTCATAGAAAGCTCTTTTTTCTACTTCTGTCACATCTGTAGGAACTGCAATATAGAAATCTGTATTCCCCGGTGCTTTCTTATCACCATTAATCTTGTTGAAAAAGCTTAAAAGAAGTGTCTGCATATTTTCAATGTCTGCGATAACACCAAATTTAACCGGAAATGAAACCTCGATATTTTCAGGTGCTTTCTCATACATTTCATATGCTTCATCACCAAATGCAAGAAGGTCTTTCTTATTTGCAATTGCGATGATATTCTTTTCGTTTAAGATATCCTCCTTATCTTTACAGCACATTTTAAAATTACTTGTGCCAATATCAACTCCGTAAATGTTTGCCATGATTATGGACTCCTTTCGTTTACATATATTCTTTTTCTTTAAGACTAGTATACTTATTATCCCCGATTATTATATGGTCTAACAGATGTATTCCCATAATTTCTCCTGCTTCGGCAATTCTTTTTGTGACAAGTATGTCATTTCTGCTCGGAGTTTCATCACCGCTTGGGTGATTATGCAGAAGTATTATGGATGATGCACCGTATTTTAATGCTTCCATAAATATTTCTCTCGGATTAACCAGTGATGCATTGACTGTGCCAACAGATATTATACAGTCTCTTATACGGCAGCATTTGTTATCAAGGAGAACGAGAATAAGGTGTTCTTTATCAAGTCCTCTCAAATCCTGCATGTAATAACCTGCTATTGTCTCAGGCGAAGAAAAATCAAGCTTTACAGCTGCTGTCTTTTTTGCAATTCTTCTTGCCAGTTCACATATGCACTGTATCTGCACTGCCTTAACCCTGCCAACACCCTTAATCTTCATAAGTTCCGGTATTGACAGATTCGCAAGACCGATTAGCGAATCATTATCATTAGTATCAAACCTGCCACACATCTTTATGATTTCTTCTGCAAGTTTTGTGGCATCAATCCCTTTCGTTCCGGTTCTTAAAATCGCTGCAATAAGCTGTGCATCACTTAATGATGACGCACCCAGTGCCATACATCTCTCATATGGCCTATGCTCATTCTCTCCGGTATGGGAATTTAAAAAATAACCTGATTCGTACAATTTGTCATCCTTTCCGGACAAGCGGATAATCAGATGAATCTGTAAATCACAATGGCAGCTATCACGCCAATAATACTTGCCACTGTAATCTTAATCTGCAAAGCAAATGTAATAACTAATATTCCCAGATCAAGAACAAGTGGATTACCGTTACTGTTGATGCCAAACGTATTGCCGTATGAGAGCCATGAAAGTCCTGAAACTCCTGCTGTCACCTCGGATATAAGTCCGCCGATAACAATGCCAATCATAATAAATAAAAGTAAAAGCCATCCGTTTTTGTACTTAGAAATACTACTCATGTCACTCCATTTCCGCTAAAAAGCATATAAATTTACAAATTAAGCTAAATTATTATATCATACTTTTTTTATAATGTATATAAACTTTTTTATGATATTAAAGTCAAATTATCACCATTATTCGACAGTGATTAATCCTTCTTCATACATTTTCTGCATGCTCATTATAATTCCAAGTTTCGCATGATACCATGTGAGTCCACCCTGGAAATATGCTGCATATGGCTCTCTTAAAGGTCCATCAGCACTAAGTTCAATTGATGAACCCTGCACAAAAGCACCTGCTGCCATAATGACATCGTCATCATATCCTGGCATCGCCCATGGCTCAGGAGTAACAAAACTGTCAACAGGTGCAGCAGCCTGAATACCTTTGCAGAATGCAATAAGTCCTTTTGCTGAACGCAGTTCAACTGCCTGAATTATATCGTAACGTTCTTCTTTTCCGTCAGGAACAACTTTAAATCCAAGCTTTTCATAAGCATTTGCTGCAAATATAGCACCTTTTAATGCACCTGCAACTACAGTCGGAGCAAGGAAAAGTCCCTGATAAAACTCTTTGTTTACGCCACCGATTGTCGCACCTACTTCCTTTCCGAGTCCCGGTGAAGAAAGTCTGTATGCAGCCTGCTCAACACATTCTTTTGTTCCTGCAATATAACCGCCGCATGGTGCAAGTCCACCACCAGGATTTTTAATTAAAGAACCGACAATCATATCTGCACCAACTTCGGTAGGTTCGATACGCTCAACAAATTCACCATAGCAGTTATCTACCATGCAAATAACATCCGGTTTTATTTCTTTTATGAATGAAATAAGTTCGCCTATTCTTTCAACTGAAAGTGTAGGACGGCTTGCATATCCTTTTGAACGCTGGATAGTAACAAGTTTTGTCTTTTCATTTATTGCCTTTTTAATATTTTCGTAATCAAAGCTTCCGTCAGCAAGCAGGTCTACCTGTCTGTAAGAAACGCCATATTCTGCAAGACTTCCTTTGGAAGGTCTGATGCCTATTATTTCATCCATAGTATCATATGGCTTTCCTACAGGTGATAAAAGTTCATCGCCAGGACGCAGATTTGATGAGAGTGCAATGTTCAGTGCATGTGTGCCACAGATAATCTGTGGCCTTACAAGTGCGGCTTCAGCCTTGAATATATCTGCATAAACCTGCTCAAGCGTATCTCTTCCGTCATCATTATAGCCATATCCGCTTGTACCATTTAAATGCATTTCAGCAACATGGTTTTTCTGCATTGCATTAATAACTTTCATCTGGTTATATTCTGCCGTCTCATCAATTTTCTCAAAGCGTTCCTTTAATCCTGCTATTATATTTTCACTGTAATCATATACTTTTTCGGATATTCCGAGCTGTTCACAGTACATTTTCTTAATATCGCTGTTCATTATATTTCTCCCTGTTTGTTTTTTATTATTTCAATCATTGCTTCAAGCATATCATCTTTTGAATGATTGTAATTTTCATAATTAATCCATGTGACATCTTTTTCACGGCGGAACCATGTCAGTTGTCTTTTTGCAAAATGTCTTGTATCCTGTTTTATCAATTCTTTGGCTGTATCAATATCATACATGCCGTCAAAATAATCAAACATTTCCTTATATCCAATACCCTGCATTGAAATATTTTCTCTTGTAAGCCCCGAATCAATAAGTCTCTTTACTTCCTGTTCAAGCCCTTCTTCAAACATCTCATCAACCCGTCTGTCGATTCGTTCATATAGAAGCTTTCTGTCATCGTTTAATACAAAATAGACAAAATTATATGGTGAAACATTCTGACTTTGCTCTTCGTTATGCTCTGAAATTTTTTTGCCTGTCTGGTGGAAATATTCCAAAGCCCTTATAACTCTTTTTACATTATTGGGATGAATGTCTTTCGCTGATTTTTCATCTACTTTTGCAAGCATGCCATGAAGCACTTCATTGCCCTCTTTATCAGCCATATCTTTAAGGTACTTCCTGTATTCGGATTCTTCATTTACATTATCAAAATTAATATCGTATAAGAGTGCCTGAATGTAAAATCCGGTACCACCTGCTATTATCGGAATATGTCCTGCATCATATATTTTTTCCATTGCATCTTTTGCCATTTTCTGGAATAATACAACATTAAAATCTTCATCCGGTTCAAGGCAGTCAATAAGATAATGTTTTACACCTTGCATCTCCTCCGGTCTGATTTTTGCTGTGCCTATATCCATTTTTTTGTAGACCTGCATGGAGTCGGCACTTATAATTTCGCCGTTTAAAGCTTTTGCAAGTCTTATTGAAAGTTCTGTTTTTCCGACAGCTGTCGGTCCTGTCAGTATTATCAATGGTTTCATAGAATACGTTTAAACTTCCTTTCGACTTCATATTTTGACATAACTATAAGTGTAGGTCTGCCATGAGGACAGTTGTATGGATTTTCAGCCTGCATAAGTTCTTCTATAAGTTCTTTTGCCTCTTCAAATGAAAGCTTATTGTTTCCTTTCACAGCAGCCTTACATGACATCGTTGCAACACGTTCTGTTATTATATCAAGGTCAGTGCTGTTATCATCTGTCAGACCATCTATCATATCTATAAGCATTTGTTTAAGATTGATATTTGGAAGTCCTGCCGGAAGCCCGTTGACTTTATACGCATTTCCACCAAATTCCTCAATCTCAAAGCCCAGCCTTGAAAATGCCTGTTTATTGCGTTTGTACGCATCTTCCTGCTGCATGTTAAGTTCAATAATGACAGGTGGCATTATCATCTGCGTATCCATGTCCTTTACTTTTAAGTGATTCATAAAACGCTCGTAAAGAATTTTCTCATGTGCGGCATGCTGGTCCATCATATAAAACTTATCTTCATATTCAATAAGCCAGTACGTCTCAAAAAGCTGGCCTATAATCCTGTAGTCAGCCTTTGCTTTCCCGCTCATAAGAGGAGTATCAAACATTGAAAGCTGTTCGGCTTCCTGCTTTTTTTCCGCTTCATATATCTTTTTATCTTCTTTTATCATTTCATCAGAACGCTTGATTTCAAATGGTTCCGGAAGACGTGTCGGCGGCATTTTTGTATAATCTGTTATGTTTTTTATAAAACCTGCGGTTTGATTTTCATTTACAGTTTTTTGTTTAACAGAAGATTCTGTTGAATTGTAAAAACTTTCTCTTGGAGGCTCAATACGTGGTGCCTGATAAGGTTTTGAATCTGTATTTTCCTGTACGTAAGATTTTTCGGTCTGTTTTATATTTTCAGGCGATTTAGTAAATTGCTGCTGCTTTACCGGGTCGGGCAGCTTTACGCGTGCTGCAAGCTCTCTGTTTGAAAGACATTCCTTTACAGTTTCAAGCACAAATCTGTATACAAATTCATTTTTTGAAAAACGAAGTTCCATTTTCGTCGGATGTACATTAACATCCATTATCGACGGATTAATTTTAAAATGGATTGCCGTAAAAGGATAGTTATGTGGCATTATATAGCCTTTATATGCTTCCTCTATTGCTTTTGTAATTATTGAACTTTTAATATACCGCCCATTGATATAATAATTTTCATAGCCACGGTTTCCACGGCAGATAACAGGTTTTCCTATAAATCCTGTTATTTCAACATCCTGTGTCTTACCGGATATTTCCATAAGGTTTGATGTAATATCACGACCGTACACACCATAAATTATATCTTTAAGATTCATATTTCCGGATGTGTGGAGTTTATTCTGGTTATTATTTATAAAACGAAACGATATGTCCGGATGTGACAGGCTCAGATGTTCTATAAGTGCATTGACATATCCTGCTTCTGTTGCGGCAGTCTTTAAAAACTTGCGGCGTACAGGAGTATTGTAGAACAGATTTCTCACAATAAATGTAGTTCCGTCAGGAGCACCTACTTCTTCAAGTGATATTTCATTACCACCTTCAATAACATATCTGCTGCCTGTAAAATCATCTGCTGTCTTGGTAATAAGCTCGACCTGTGATACAGCAGCTATACTTGAAAGTGCCTCACCTCTGAATCCGAGAGATGAGACATTCATTAAATCTTCAATTGATTTGATTTTGCTTGTTGAGTGGCGTAAAAATGCCATAGGAATATCATCCTTTGAAATTCCGCTTCCGTTATCTGTTATTCTTATAAAAGATATTCCACCGTCTTTGATTTCTATTGTAACAGCGGTTGCACCGGCATCTATTGCATTTTCAACAAGTTCCTTTACAACTGATGACGGTCTTTCAATAACTTCTCCGGCAGCAATTTTATTGATTGTTTCCTGATCCAATACCTGAATTGACATTTTTCCCTCTCTTTCTGCAATTTACCAGCGGTTATTTATTTTTTCCTGAAGCTTGTATAATGTATTAAGTGCATCAATTGGTGTCATGTGTCCTATATCAAGATTTTTTATATCTGCAACTATGTCATTATCACTTACCGTATCAAAAAGTGACATCTGCTTTACTTCAAGTTCATCTACTTTCCGGTATTCTTTATTCAGCTTATCAAGCTTTTGGGAATATTGTGCAATATCTTTTGCTTTCTGTGAAATATCAGCATCGCTTAATTCCGTAACAAGCTCTTTTGCACGCTCAATTACAACATCAGGCACTCCGGCAAGCTTTGCCACCTGAATTCCGTAACTCTTATCAGCACCGCCTTTTATGATTTTACGTAAAAATACTATATCATCGCCTTTTTCTTTTACAGCTATACAGTAATTATTTACACCATCAAGCGTTCCTTCAAGTTCGGTAAGTTCATGGTAATGTGTTGCAAAAAGTGTTTTTGCACCTAAAAGCTTCGTATTTGCGATATGCTCAACCACAGCCCATGCTATGCTTAAACCGTCAAATGTACTTGTACCTCTTCCTATTTCATCAAGAATAAGAAGACTTTTAGGTGTTGCATTTCTTAGAATATTGGCAACTTCCGTCATCTCAACCATAAATGTTGACTGTCCCGAAGCAAGATCATCAGATGCACCTACTCTTGTAAATATTCTGTCTACAATACATATATTGGCACTGTCAGCCGGAACAAATGAACCGGTCTGTGCAAGAAGGACAATAAGTGCAGTCTGTCTCATATATGTTGATTTACCGGCCATATTGGGACCCGTTATAATTGAAACTCGGTCTGATGCATTATCAAGATAAGTATCATTGGCGATAAACATATCATTATTCATCATTTTTTCAACAACAGGATGCCTGCCGCTTTTTATGTCAATAACACCTTTTTCATTGATTTTTGGCTTGACATAATTATTCTGCATTGCCACAACTGAAAGTGAGGCAAATACATCTATCATTGCAATTGCTTTTGCAGTTGACTGGATTCTTACAACCTGCGTTGCAATGTGTTCTCTCACCTGGCTGAATAAATCATATTCAAGACTATTAAGCTTGTCTTCGGCACCAAGAATAACATCTTCAAGATGTTTTAACTCGTCTGTTGTATAACGCTCGGAATTAGTAAGTGTCTGTTTTCTAACCCAGCTGTCCGGAACCATTGATTTGAATGAATTTGTTACTTCAAGATAATAACCGAACACTTTGTTATATTTAACTTTCAGATTCTTGATTCCTGTATTGTTACGCTCACGTTCTTCAAGCTGTGCAAGCCATTCTTTTCCTTCTGTCTTTGCTCTTCGCAATTCATCAGCTTCCGCTGAAAATCCATCTTTAATCATTCCGCCTTCACGCATTGATATAGGAGGTTCTTCAACAATAGCTGAAAGAATAAGATTATAGATATCCCTTAAATCATCCATATCTTCATGATATTTTTTAAATAAATCCGATTTGAAATTACCGATAATTTGTTTTATATACGGAAGCATTTCAAGTGAATTACGGAATGCAATCAAATCTCTTGGATTTGCCGACTTGCAGCTTATCTTTGTCATAAGACGCTCCAGATCGTAAATAGGATTCATATATTCACGTAATTCTTCCCTGTCAATCTGGTTATTGCAAAGTTCTTCAACAACATTCTGTCTGTTTATTATTTCATCTTTATTAATAAGAGGCTGCTCAATCATAGAGCGGAGTGCTCTTGCACCCATAGCAGTTTTTGTCTTATCAAGAACCCAGATTAATGAGCCTCGTTTCTGTTTTTCACGGAGTGTCTCTACAAGTTCAAGATTTCTACGCGATGAACTGTCAATAAGCATATATTTTCCTGTTGTATAAGGAGTGAGCGTTATAATATGTGACATATCGCTTTTTTGTGTCTCATAAAGATATGTAAGAAGAGCACCTGCAGCAATGATACCTGTCGGATAATCTTTTACACCAAGACCGTCAAGTGCTGATATTTTAAAATGAGATAACAGCTTTTTGATTGAACTGTCCTCATCGAAATACCAGTTTTCAAGTGTTGACATTGAAATATTCAGTTTTTCATTTACAGCTGTTAAATCAATACCACTCATGGCAAAGTATTCATTTACAATTATTTCGGACGGAACAAATTTATTTATCTCATCAATAAGCTCATTTTCCGATTTTAATTCTGTAACAAAATAATCACCTGTTGAGAAATCACATATCGAAACACCTATAACATCTCCCTGATAATATATACAGAAAAGATAATTGTTTTTAGTTTCATCCAAAGCCTGTGCATTAAGATTGGTTCCCGGAGTTACAACTTTTATTACTTCACGTTTTACAATGCCTTTTGCAAGCTTCGGGTCTTCCATCTGTTCACATATTGCAACTTTGTGTCCGTTAGATACAAGGCGGTTGATATATGTCTCGGCAGCATGGAAAGGAACGCCACACATAGGTGCACGTTCCTCCTGTCCGCAGTCTTTTCCTGTAAGTGTAAGTTCAAGTTCTTTGGATACAGTTATTGCATCATCAAAGAACATTTCATAGAAATCGCCAAGTCTGTAAAATAATATACAGTCATTATATTGTTTTTTTGTCGCAAGATAATGCTGCATCATTGGTGAATATTCAGCCATTACAACATTTCTCCCATATAATAAAATCCCTTACATTCTGTAAGTTTTACATCAACTATATTGCCGATAAGTGATTCATCGCCCGGAAAATGTACAAGCATATTATTAGTGAGACGTCCTGTAACAAGGCTTGAATCATGGTCGTTGATACACTCAACGAGAGCTTTTGCACTCTGTCCCTCATATCTTGCACTGATTGTATGTGAAACTTCATTAATTGTTGCAAGAAGCCTGTTAAATCTGTCTTTTACAACATCTTCAGGTACCTGGTTTTCCATTTTGGCAGCAGGAGTTCCTGTTCTCTTTGAATATATAAAAGTATATGCACTGTCATATTTAACTTTTCTTACTACATCAAGTGTATCTTCAAAATCTTCTTCCGTCTCACCTGGAAATCCGACAATAATATCTGTTGTTATTGACACATCAGGAAGTCTGTCTCTTATCTTATCTACAAGTTCGAGGTAATGTTCCTTTGTATATTTTCTGTTCATAAGCTTCAGAATGCGGCTGCTTCCTGACTGGAGAGGAAGATGGATATGATTGCAGACTTTCTTTGATGTTCTCATAACTTCAATGAGGTCATCCGAAAAATCTTTTGGATGAGGTGTCATAAATCTGATTCGCTCAAGCCCGTCAATTTTTTCTATTTCTCTTAAAAGTTGTGCAAATGAAAACGGTTCTTCAAATGTATTTCCATATGAATTAACATTCTGTCCAAGAAGCATGACTTCTTTTACACCATCGTCAACGAGACGTTCGATTTCACGTACAATCTCTTTAGGTTCACGGCTTTTTTCGCGTCCACGCACATAAGGAACTATACAATAGCTGCAAAAATTATTGCAGCCATACATAATATTTACACCTGATTTGAACGGGAATTTTCTTTGTGTAGGAAGTTCTTCCACAACATCTTTTGTGCTGTCCCAGATGTCAATTATCTGACCTGCCTGCTGCCAGTGTGTATAGAGAAGTTCTGCTATTTTAAATATATTAAATGTACCAAATATAACGTCAACGAATTTATATGATTTTCTGATTTTTTCTACAACATCCGGCTCCTGCATCATGCATCCGCAGAGTGCAATAACCATATGTGGATTCTTTTCTTTTATTTTACTTAACTGGCCGAGTCTTCCATATACACGTAAATTTGCATTTTCACGTACTGTACATGTATTGTATACAACAATATCGGCCTCTTCTGAATCTGTTGGAGTATATCCGATTTCTTCAAGGATTCCCAGAAGTTTTTCGGAATCTCTTGCATTCATCTGGCAGCCAAATGTCTGTGTGCAGCAAAGAAGAGGTCTGTTAAGTTCTTTCTTTAACTGTGCAACATGTTCTTTACATTTTTCTATAAAATACAGCTGTCTTTCAAGTGCATTTTCGGGTATTGCATTATTTATGCTTAAATTACTCATTTATTGTTTTCCTCTTTCTTATCCTTTTCCGGTATTAGATTGTACATTAACATACAAAATTGTGTCAAGAAACATGTTATCAAGAAACATGTTAATTTCTGATGAATTTTGATTCAAATTCATCTGCCGGCATCGGTTTTCCATAATAATATCCCTGTATGCAGTCGGCACCCAATGCTTTAACACACTCAAGCTCTTCGGCGGTCTCGACACCCTCCACGCACACTTTTATTCCAAGCTTGTGTGCCATATCGATAACATATTCTACCAGCGAATAATTTTCTGTATTACTGTCTATATTCTGGACAAACATTCTGTCAATTTTTATTATGCCAAATGTCATATCACGTATATATCGAAGATTAGAATATCCTGTGCCGAAATCATCAATCGCAAGTTTGAAGCCGAGAAGTTCAAATGAACGCAGAACATTACGCACCATAGGATTGTTTTCAAGCTCACCGCTTTCAGTAACTTCAAAAACAATATTTTTGTGACTTATATCTTCCTGGGTGATACATTCCATTGCATCACCTACAATATCACTTTTTATAACCTGTACAAATGAAAGATTGATATTGACTGTGAAATCCGGAATTATTTTGCACCATTTTTTACACTGCTGCACAGCCTGGGTTATAATCCATTTTCCAAGCGGAATAATAAGTGAACTTTCCTCTAGAAGCGGGATAAAATCAACCGGTGACATAAAACCGTATTTATCGCTGTTCCATCTTATAAGTGCCTCGGCACCTTTTATAGCATTGCATGAAGTATTGAATATTGGCTGATAATATACTTCAAAGCCATTAAAGCCATTTATAATACTGCTTCTTAAATGTTCCTGAATATCCATTTTATGAATATAAGTCTCATACTGTTCTTTTGAATATGCAACAAATGTATTCCTGCCTTTGAGTTTTGCTTCATGTAATGCAAAACGTGCATTCTGGATTACACTGTCAAATGAATCACGTCCCGATTCAAATATATCTGCACCGCCGGAGATTGTATAAAAAATGCTGTAATTACGCTCTTTTATCATATTGTCAACACGGACTCTTATGTATTTATAAAGCAGCTTTGCTTTTTCAACGATTTCTTCATCAGTACCCTGTCTTGTCATAAGAATTGCAAATTCGTCCCCTGAAAGACGGTACACGGACTTCGTATCACCTACACACTGAATTATACATCCTGCTATATCAGCAAGAACTTCATCACCTGTTTTAACTCCATATTTTTCATTGACTGCCTTAAAGTTATCTACACCGATAAGGAGCATGTAACCGCGTTTTTTTTCAGAATTATTGTCCATCATAAAATAATTTTTTTCAAGCATGCTTTCACTGTAAAGATTAGTTGTATTATCATACTTTCTTATGCTGCCAATTTCTTCAATTGCACCTACAAGATAAAGTACATCATTTTCTTTATCATATACAGCCTCACCACGGCAGTTAATCCATACAGGCTTTTTTTCTTTGTTGTACCATCTGTATTCAAGGTCATGTCTTCCTGATTTGTTTTGTTTAATACGATTAATGTCATTAGCCAGCATTTCTATATCATCCGGATATATTACTTCATTAAGTTTCTCAGCTGCATTATCAAATGACACACTGTCAAGAGCAAATATGTCCAAAGCTTTATGGCTTATCGTATAATAATCATTTGTTAAATCATATACATAAATACATCCTGACGTACATTCATCTAAAATATTAATCAAATTTTCGTAATTTAAAACACGCAATACGTTCTCATTGTTCCAATTCATCTTATGCCCCATTTCAAATCTTATACTGACATTTGTGCAATTATTATTTTCTGATCTGGCCGTTACCTAGTATTACATACTTGCCTGTCGTAAGAGCTGACAGCCCCATAGGTCCCCTTGCATGGATTTTCTGTGTGCTTATACCTATTTCTGCACCAAAGCCAAATTCAAATCCATCTGTAAATCTTGTAGATGCATTTACATAAACTGCGGCTGCATCAATCTCATCAAGGAATTTTCTAGATGCATTATAATCATTTGTTATAATTGATTCTGAATGCCCTGTATTATATTTATTAATATGTTCTATAGCTTCGTCAATCGTATCAACTGTTTTCAGGGATATAATATAATCAAGATATTCTGTTCCCCAGTCTTGCTGTGTTGCAGGAACAATGCGTGAATCAGCTTCACATGCTGTTTCATCTCCTCGTACTTCTACATTTTTTTCTTTGAGACGGTCAACGACAAGTGGAATGAATTCTTTTGCTATTTTTTTATTCACAACAAGAGACTCACACGCATTACACACACCAATCCGCTGTGTCTTTGCATTATAAATTATATCGCATGCCATTTTAAAATCTGCATCTTCATGGACATAAATATGGCAGTTTCCTGTTCCTGTTTCAATTACCGGAACTGTACTGTTATTTACTACATTTTTTATAAGACCGGCACCGCCTCTTGGAATGATTACATCTACATATTCATTCATCTTCATAAGTTCATTTACATATTTTCTGTCTGTATCAGAAATTAATATAACAGCATCTTCGCATACGCCGGCTCTGATAAGTGTATCTCTTATTATCTCAACAAGTTTTATATTGGAGTTAATGGAATCACTTCCTCCACGGAGTATAACTGCATTTCCTGACTTAAATGTCAGTCCGAAAGCATCAACTGTGACATTTGGCCGCGACTCATATATTATTGCGATTACACCAAGCGGAACTTTTTTATATCCTATCATAAGACCATTAGGACGCTGTTTCATTGAAGTAATCTCACCGACTGGATCTTCAAGTGCAACAAGTTGTCTTAATCCTTCAGCCATTCCTTCGATTCTGGCATCTGTGAGTGTAAGCCTGTCAATAAGTGCAGGTTTCATGCCATTTTTAACAGCTTCATCAACATCTGCCTTATTAGCTTTTTTGATTTCATCAGCTTTTTTAATAAGTTCATCTGCAACCATTTCAAGAACTTCGTTCTTTTTTGTGATTTTAAACTTTGCCATCTGTCTTGACGCTGCTTTTGCTCTTTTTCCCAATACATCTAATGATTCCATTTTTTCCTCCAAAAACACTTAAACTAAAAAACTCTGTCCTGTGTCACAATGATATCAGGGCATATATCAAATTCATCGGTCTCAAACTCTTTTGTTATCTGCATTTCAAATGCGGCAGCTACTGTAAATATATTATTATGGTCTTTAAGAAATCTGTCATAAAAACCGCCGCCGTAACCGGCTCTGTGATGTGATAAATCAAAAGCCATCCCGGGCATTACCATAAAAGCTTCATCGCTGTCTTCCCATACTGTACCGTCATCATCCGGTTCTGGTATTCCATATGCACCAGGAGTTAAATCGTGAAAAGAATTTATTTTTATAAATTTCATGTCTTTTCCATAAACTTTTGGTACATATACATTTTTATCCAAAGAAATACAATCATTTATAAAATCATGTGTATCGACTTCATTATTATAACTTACATAAACAAGAATATCATGATTTTTTTTAAATTCTGGCATTTCCTTTATTTTTTTAAATATAGCTGCACTATTATTCTTTATATAGGCTTCGCCAAGCATAGCTCTTTTTGCTTTTATTTCTTTGCGTATTTCATGTTTAGTCATATTATCACTCAAAAATCTTCCAACTTTACCCGACAAATATAAGCAGATCATCAAAATGCTTTATGCACCCTTTAAATTTGTCTCTTGTTTTATATATCGCATGATGCATATCCGGAAATCTGAATACCTCCACAAAATCATTTTCTTTCCTGAATATAGACATCTTCTTGACATGTTCACTTGTAACTATTATATCATCTTGAACATATTCGACGCAGACATCTGCCGGTAATTTATATTCTGTTTTCTGTGTGTTCAGGTTGATTATACGTGTTCCTTTATCACTCTCAAGGAAATTATAAGGAACCCCCGATATCACGCATATATTCTTAAAGTCTGCTGCCTCCGATATACGGCTGTTAAGCCGTACACGTTTGACTTTGTTATCATAATCATATATTACAACTTCTTCACTGTCTGCAGATACATCTCTCTTTGTATACAAGAGAGTATTGTTATATTTACGCATATGTGCAAGCTGCATTGTATCACTTGCATTGTCAAGAATGTCTATATAAGTAATCTTTTCAAGTCCAATTACCATATCAGATACAAACTGGTTGACATTTATTACTCCTATGGTTTTATTGCCTATTTTTATTCCGCACAGATTTCCGCTTAATGGAACAATCTTGTCAATTCCAAAACGACCAAGTTCTTCGTTTTGGAATTCAAGTTCTTTATTATTTTTTACATCTTTAAGCAAAAAACTATAGCTGTCTTTGTTGCCATACTCACCATTTTTTGTCTCAAAAACACAAAAATCCTGTGCCAGTACAAGGACTTTGAGATAATCCGGTTCTCTGAGTCTGTCTGTAGGAACAATCTGTGTATGTATGATAAATGTCTCCTGCAGTGAAATCTGATACCAGTAAAATGTAATCTGTATTTCATGTTCATTTATCATTTTTGCTGATGTAAATACAAAATAATCTCTTTCCTCCGAGCCGTAATAAATCTTCGTAACATTGAACTTTGGCACTTCCGGAAGAATTTCAAAACGCTCATTATTTGCCGGATTAAATAAGAAAATATGTTTGCCGTTGAATTGCTCAAGTCTTCTGTTATCGTCAATTATCTGAAGGAGAATTTCCCTGTTCACAGGAATATACATGCCCTCTTCAAAATTCTTGACCAGTTTAATGTCCATAAAACCTCCGTTAAACCCCAAAACTATGTGTACGTATTCAACCTCTTAAATCAATTCAAGTATATTAAAATCATTATATTCGTGTTGCAGGAATAATGTTCCGGTATTTTCACCATTAATTATTCTGCTTATATTTGTAACATCATTTCCATTCGTAATAACCATGTCTGTGCCAGAATATGTTGCAATCTGTGCTGCAACAAGTTTGGCTGACATACCGCCTGTTCCTACTGAACTTCCTGATGAATTTTTGCCCATATTCATAAGCTGCTCATCTATTTTATCTACCACATTAATGAACCTGGCATCCGGATTCTTATTCGGGTCGTCTGTATAAAGACCATCTATATCAGATAAAAGAATAAGTAAATCTGCCTCTGTTATCGAAGCAACTAAAGCCGAGAGCTTATCATTATCTCCGAAACTCTGAACCTGTTCAATCTCATATGTTGATACAGTATCATTTTCATTTACAACAGGAATTGCTCCTATATGTAAAAGTTCTTTAAATGTATTTTCTGCATTAGTACGTGTAACCGGATTAAGCATTGTATATTTAGTAAGAAGTACCTGTGCTGCAATTGTTCCGTATTCTGCAAAAAGTTTCTGGTATACCATCATAAGTTTGGCCTGTCCGATAGCTGCACACGCCTGCTTTACAGGAAGCTCGTCAGGTCTTTCGTGAAGCCCTATGGCTGTTTTTCCAACTGCAATTGCACCTGATGAAACAAGTATTACTTCTTTTCCGGAATTTTTTATATCTACTAATGCTCTTACAAGACGCTCAATTTTTAACAAATCAAGTTTTCCTGTCTCGCTGTGCATAAGCGATGATGAACCAATCTTTACAACTATTCTTTTTTTATCTTTAAGAAAATCTCTTCCGTTACACATATAAGCTGTCCTTTTTCCGATTTAAAATATTTCTGTACTATTTTACACTATTTTGCTCAGATTGTCACCTTTTTTATATATTCCGATGCAATCCTTTCCGCAACTTTCATTCCATCAACTGCAGCAGATGTAATGCCTCCTGCGTATCCTGCACCTTCGCCACATGGAAACAGGCCCTTAATATCTGATTCACAGTTTTCGTTTCTTATAATTCTTACCGGACTTGATGTTCTGCTCTCAACACCTGAAAACACAGCATCTTCCATATCAAAACCTTTGATGTGTTTTGCAAAGCCTTTAACGCCTTCACTTATTGAATCACTTATTGTTGTGCCTAAGACATTTCTTAAATTGGCAAAGCTGTAACTGCCTTTAATGTTCGGTGTTACACTGCCAAATCCGGTTGAAATTCTGTCCTGTCTGAAGTCTCCAAGCAGCTGGACAGGAACATTACCATCACCGTATCTGTATGCAAGCTTTTCAAGCTCTCGCTGATAATACATTCCTGCCAATGCACCATTATTTCCATAATCATCAGGTGTTACCGTGACAATTATTGCACTGTTTGCATTGCCTGAATTTCGTCCTGAATAGCTCATTCCATTGACGGCAAGCATATTTTTTTCAGAAGAGGCATTGACAACATAACCTCCGGGGCACATGCAGAATGAATAAACGCCTCTGCCCGCTTCTGTCTGGTATGTAACTTTATAATCTGCCGCAGGCATCTTGTATGCAGAATCACCATAAGCATTATAATTAATAAATGACTGTGGGTGTTCAAGTCTTAAACCGACAGCAAATGACTTTGCTGTCATATTTATATTTCTTTTTTCAAGCATCTCGAATGTATCTCTTGCACTGTGTCCTATTGCAAGACACAGATTGTCACATGCAAGTTCATATTCTTCACCATTTTTTACATTTTTGATTTTAATACCGGAGATTGCTCTGTATGAATTCTCTTCAATTGTTAAAATATCGGTTATTTTGCAGTTGAACCTTATTTCACCGCCAAGTTCAATAATATGTTTTCTTATTGAAGATACAACATTTCCAAGTACATCAGTTCCAATGTGCGGTTTATTTATGTATAATATTGACGGGTCAGCCCCGAATTCAACGAAAGTTTCAAGCATGCATCTGATTCTGCCGCTTGTATCTTTTATCATTGTATTTAGTTTTCCATCAGAAAATGTACCTGCACCGCCTTCACCAAACTGCACATTTGATTCTGTGTCAAGTTCACCTGTATTCCAAAAATTTTCTACAGTTTTTCTTCTTTCATCCACAGGCTCTCCACGTTCGATTACAATTGGTTTAAGTCCTGCTTCGGCAAGTTTCAGTGCGGCAAATATTCCTGCAGGTCCGAATCCTGCAATTACAGGTCTTTTGTGTGAATCAAGGCTGTAATTAACGTCTTTAGCCGGAAAATCAAACTCATTAATACATGCCATTGAAGCATTTTTTATCTGCATTTTATGCTTTTGTTTTTTAGTGATTTTTCCTTCAATAATGTCATTTAAAGCAGTATTTTTTCCAGATATTATAACATTGTATACATCAACACTGTATACATAATAAATATCAGGTTTATGTCTTGCATCAAGCGATTTTTTAAATATTTTCCATTCAATCTGTGCATCTGCAGGAAGCTTTAATGTATGTATAATCATATTTTTAAGCTTTTTTTCGGATTCATCCGGCTTTAATTTCAGCTGGCTTACACGTATCACGTTTTTCATAATTATCTCCGTTCTATATTTTTACTCCGGCTGCTCATAAGCCCGGCAAGATGTCCGCTGCTGAATGCCCATTGCAGATTGTATCCGCCGCATTTTCCGTCAACATCAACAATTTCACCGGCAAAATAAAGTCCTTTTGTGTTAAGAGACTCCATTGTATCAGGATTTATCTGTGAAAGTTCAATACCGCCCTGACATACCTGGGCATTTTCAAATCCTTTATATCCTGTTATATTAAAAATGAAGTTTTTTAACTGCTTTACAATCAGAAAACACATTTCTTTTCCAGCTTCACCAACAGACATATTAATATCTGCATTTATGTTTTTTGCTGCCGCAGACACAAGCTTTTTATTTACAATTCCAGCAAAAAACTGCTCAATTGTCTTTTGCGGTTCGCGTTTTATCCGCATTTCTATGTCACTTGCAATATCATCATATTCAATATCGCTAATCATATCTATGGCAGCAGTTACTTTTTTCTTTTCAAAAACGCCCCTGACTGCAAAACGGCTCACCTGAAACACAGGAATTCCGGAAATACCGTAATCAGTATACTGTATCTCTCCTGTATCACGCGAAATTTCTTCGCCGTCAATATATATTTTTACAGTTCCGGTGCTTCTTACGCCAGCCATTATTTTGCAGAATTTATTGTCACTTTTCAACTGCACAAGTGCCGGAAGAGGTCTTTTAACACTGCATCCCATATCTAATGCAATTTTATATCCGCTTCCGTCAGAACCCGAAACAGGTAATGCATTTGAGCCGGCAGCCAGAATGACTGATTTTGTATTTACACGCCTGTTTTCATTATTATCATAACAATCAATTAAAAAATCCTCTTTTTTATATATGCTCTCTATATTACATTCAAGAAAAATTTCTATTCCCAGTCTTTTTATTTCCATGCATAAAGCATCACAGACTGAAGCTGCAGTTTCAGAATGTGGGTATACATAACCGTTTTTTTCTTTTGAATAAATGCCAAGCTGCCTGAAAAATCCGATGACCTCTTTTTCATTAAACTTATTAATGACATTCATAACAAAATCCTTATCTTCATTCTGGAAACATGTTGCATCCATCTTGTGATTTGTAAAATTGCATTTGCCATTACCTGTAGATAAAATCTTGCTTCCAAGTCTTTTTGTATGTTCTATTATGGCTGTTTTTGCTCCATTTTGTGCTGCTGTGACAGCCGCCATCATTCCGGATGCACCGCCACCGATAACAACACAGTCATATCTGTAAGATCTCACATTTTCCTCCATAAGTATTTTTATAAACATTCCAACAGGTATTTTATGAACTGTAAGCCTGTAAAAAATTATAAAGATTTTCTTCACCATCAATATAAAGTCCCAGTTTTAACTGTTCACGTATTTCTGCCGGAATTGAATTCATATTAATATCTGCATAATCATAGAATGTTCTGTCCGATTCTTTATATATGACAACTTTTCCGTCTTCATAGACAAGATAAAAACTTTCATTGATATCTTCATCTGCCGGATAGGTGCTGTCAGTTGCCTGTGTATAATTTTCGAGATTAATGTTATTTTTATTATGTTTCGTTTTATAATAACCTGTTATAAATATAACAAACCAGATTATTATTATCAAACCGACAACAATTCCCACAATATAACCATATATTTTTTTCATACATGTTTATCAGCCTGTATACAAGCTGCCTCCATGTGGTTATTATTGCCTTTTTCAATTCAATTATTCAGTTTTGATATCACATGCACCAAAACTGTGCGGTAAAAGCTCATCAAGCTTGAATTTTTTAATTAATCCATGATTTTCAAGGATTATAATTCCGTCACTGTCCATAAATTCCGACATAACCTGTCTGCATATTCCGCACGGCCATGTGAATTCATTGCTGTCTGATGCAATTGCAATCTTTTTTATTCTGGTTTTTTGGTCACTTACACATTTAAAAATTGCCGTTCTCTCAGCACAGTTTGTTGCACCATATGACGAATTTTCTATATTACAGCCTGTGTATACATAATTATCTTCTGATAAAACAGCTGAACCTACATGAAAATGTGAGTATGGCACATATGCTTTTTTTGCTGCTTCTTTAGCCATTGATATAAGTTGTTCATCACTTATTTCATCCATCATCTTACTCCTTTATTGTGACTTCACTTGTGTTTTCAACGAGTGCAACATATGTTTTGCCTGGATTCATTACAATTTCTGTTCCGTCACCATAATAATACTTCGTTGCACCTTCGCTCTCACTTTCTTTTATCCATGTGACTTCACTGGCATATCCATTAGATATAAACAATCCTTTTCCTGAACCATATATTTTATAATTTGGTGTTCCGTTTTCATAATAAGCAGGCGTGACATATTTTATAAGAATATTATCAAAACTCAGCTGCTCACCGCTCTCGCGGTCTATCTGTGCTGCACCGAACTGATATCTTAAATATTTCCCTGTCTTTTCATCATATTCAAACCAGGGGTCATTATATGGATAATTCATGTCAAGTTTTTTACAAGAAGCACCATTTTCAGGCACTATTTTTTTGCTATCATCTGTATTAAATGTAAACGGTGGAACAAATCCGTCGGGATATGTAAGCTTATATCCTTTATACTCAGCACTTTCTGTTATTCCATCCCAGCTTGTGTATGCATTATGCGGTGCAACTCTGTCGCTGCTTCTGTAAAAATTACAGTAATTCATTCCATCAAGCGAATGAAATGATGCTCTCTGAAGATAGCCGGCTGCATATTCGGAATACCCGAAATGGACATAAACAGCTTCAAATTCTTTGGCAAACAGAAGAAAATATGTACGGCAGCTTCGCACAGGTCCTATTTTTTCAAGGTCTGTTTTATTTTCAAAAAGACAACACATACGTGTAATGCCGCCCTCGACCGGTGATTCAAAAACAACATCTGCCTGTCCGATATCAGACTGAGGCATGGCATCATATATATTACTGTACATTACCGCATAAGGAACATTCTGATAATCTTCTTTTGATACCCATTGACCGCTCAAAAGGCTTCTTACCATTCCTTCATGTGTATCTTTTATCTCTGTCATGTCAGCAGGCGTATCTTTTTGTGTAATTATTACAGAATTATCTATATTTACTTTTTTTCTTGTAAGCTTTCCCATAACAAGAATTACTGTCAATATTGAAACAGCTGCCACAAGTGAAAATATAACAAACTGGATTCCGGTTCTTCTTTTACGCCTTTTTTTCACTATTTACATCCTCCCCAGATATTATTCATCTTGTAATTCCAAGATTATCAAGTATTTCTCTTTGTTTAGACTCCATTACAGCAGCCTCATCAGGTTCCATATGGTCATAGCCAAAAAGATGCATCATGCTGTGTGCAACAAGAAACGCAAGTTCACGTTCCTGTGAATGTCCGTATTTTTCTGCCTGTTCAACAACCTTTTCTACTGATACAACTATATCACCAAGCATCAGTTCACCCGAATCAGGATTAAAATAATCTTCAACGTCATTTTCAAGTTCATCACTTATGCCGTCAAAATCTCCGGGTAATGCAAAATTAAGCATCGGAAATGATAATACATCAGTAGGATTGTTAATATTCCTATACTCAGCATTTATTTCTTTTATTTCATCATTGTCTGTAAGTGTAACATTAACTTCAGCTTCATATGGGCATTTTGCATAATCAACAGCTTCGTTTATAACACGGTTTATAATATTCTCGTAATCAAGCTTTAATTCTTTGTCCGTTTCGTATTCTATATTAATTGTCATTTTATCTTCCTCTTCTTTTTGTTGTGTTTTCTTTTTTATTTTCGCTCTCTTTGTCTTTTACCAGACTTTTTGTTCGTCTGTTCTGACGGCTCTCATAATCTTCATATGCCTTTACAATCTTTTGGACAAGAGGATGCCTTACTACGTCCTGATTCGTAAGTTTGACAAAACCTATATCATCAACTTTTGATAATACTTTAATTGCAACATCAAGTCCTGATACAGTTCCGGCCGGAAGGTCTTTTTGTGACGAATCACCTGTAACTATTACTTTTGAACCAAATCCTATTCTTGTAAGAAACATCTTCATCTGTGCCGGAGTAGTATTTTGTGCTTCATCAAGAATGATAAAAGCATTATCAAGTGTCCGTCCTCGCATATATGCAAGTGGTGCTACTTCAATCAGCCCTTTTTCCATATTTGCAGCAAAACTTTCAGCTCCCATAATCTGATAGAGTGCATCATATAAAGGTCTTAGATATGGGTCAACTTTACTCTGGAGATCACCGGGCAGGAATCCCAGTTTTTCTCCGGCTTCTATTGCGGGACGTGTAAGAATTATTCTTCCGACTTCATTATTTTTAAATGCCTGTATAGCCATTGCCATTGCAAGATATGTCTTTCCTGTTCCGGCAGGACCAAGTCCGAATACAATCATTTTCTGTCTTATCTGTTCTACATAATACTTCTGTCCAAGTGTTTTGGGCTTAATCGGCTTTCCTGTTATTGTTCGGCATACAAGTTCATCATCTATTTCTAATACAGCATCTTCTTTCTCATCCATGCATAATGCAAGTGCATAGTCAACATTTTGTTCTGTTATTGTATTTCCACGTTTGGCAAGTTCCAAAAGATTTGCCAGTACCTTTCGTGCATGACCGGCACCGGATTCACTTCCAAGAATTTTTACCTGCGAATCTCTTGCTATTATTGTAACTTTTAATGTCTTTTCAATCTTTTTTACATATTCATCAAACTGTCCAAAAACCGAAACGCTGTAATCAGCCGGTATTTCTATATTTGTTTCAATAACACTCATCAATTGCTCTCTTTCTTTTCTCCATCCGATATTTTACTGTCAGGCATTGCAAGTTCATCTGCCGCAACATTTTCTTTTACTGTCTGCGGTGAAATAAGAATAAGTGCACCTTCACATGTATAAATATCATTATTTTTAAATATTTTAACACGTTCATCAGCTATTTGCACGCCCTTTTGATTCAACTGTGACAATAATCTTGCAAGTCTGCCATTTAATACAGCAGAAGCTTCCTCATCACTATATGTATATTCTTCCGGTTTATATTCATAATATGTTATTTTTCCAACTGACACCGGAAGATATAAGTCGTCATTAATTTTTAATGTCTTATAATCCTCTTTTTTATCGCATAACTTTAATCCAACAGATCCTGGTCCTATACTGATAATATATTTACCGGCTCTTATTACTGCATTCACCCTTGTTTTTCCTGTAAATACTTTATTTTCATATTTTTCAGACAGCTCATCACTGTAAATCATTTCTGTTTTTATTAATACATCTGCATCTGCCGTGACGCCTCTTTTTGCTATAACTTCACCAGAATCGTCACATATATTTACAACACCAGAAACAAGCACCTGTCCTTTTTCAACGTTGTCACCTTTTTTTACAAGCGGGGTGCCGCTTCTTGTTATTATTGACTCTATTGTTCCATCATCAGACGCAATTATATTTTCGGGAATCTCTGTGCTTTTTATTTCGCCCTCAAAGCTGTCATTTTCTTTTATTGAAATATAAAGATGATTACCTTTTACTGCCGCTGCGACCCATGTAATCTCATCAAAATCCTCTCTCATCCTCTTTTCTATATCATTACAGTCAATACAGGCAGTTCTGCATCCGTTTTTTACACCGATGCTTTCAAGATATCGTGTGAGAACAGGCGTTGTAAGATTGCTGTTGCCCGAAAATGTAATATTGAAAAGGAAAAGACTGCATATGTATATAAAAGCCATGCACAGTACAACTCCAGCCACAAACGAGTAATGCTTTCTATACCTGAATGCTATAAACGGAATTCCTTTTTTATTTTTTATGCGTATTTTATTTCCTGTTTTTTTTGCAATTTCACACGCCGTCCTGAAGTTCCTGGCAGATATCACAGCCTCCAGATATTCATCGCCAGAAATAACATGCTCAAGACATATTTTTCTGTGGTGACACATATTAATAAATCTTTCTCTGCTGCCGGACATAACATGTATCGTTACACATCCATAAATAAATTTAAATCCAGCCATAAACTACGCCTCTTTTATTTTTGCCTGTTATGATTTTCATATTCCACAAGACATATTATCCCTTTTATCTGAATCTGGTCATCATCCAGATATTCAATTTCAAGGCACTTCCCTTTTATGCCAACACATCCTTTTTTTGTAGTCAGTCTCACTTCGGTTGTTTCATAGCTTACTATTGATTTGAAGTTCTGTACAACAACCTGCATATCTCCTGTAATATTTATAACAGGCATGCCAAAGACAACATCTTTTGGCAGTCCAAGCGACCTTGCAGTTTCAGCTTTATTCATAAATTACTCACATCGTCAGGCAGTATTATTATAATTAATATGCCAGACATCTGGTTTTTATTCATGATGCGGCATCATTTACAGACTCTGCATCTTTTTTGCCATTATATCTGTATAAAAAAAGATGAGCCCCGAAAGGCTCACCTTCAATAAAAGTCATTTAATATTAGTTGAACTTACGTTTTCTAGCTGCTTCAGACTTTTTCTTACGTCTTACGCTTGGCTTTTCGTAATGTTCTCTTTTACGAATTTCCTGCTGAATGCCTGCCTTAGCACAGTTTCTCTTGAATCTGCGTAATGCACTATCTAAAGACTCGTTCTCTTTAACGATGACATTTGACATATCTCTTCCTGACCACCCTTCTGTTGCAAATTGTGCTGTGCAATACATATTAGGGTATTTACTAATCGCACAATAGACATTATACCACATAATCTCATTGCGTCAATGATAAAATTGAATTTTTTGCACAATTTTTTATTTAATCTGTCCTTCAAGAACTTCTGGTACTTTTGCAAGTAATTCATCAATTCCTGCCGGATTCTTACCGCCGGCCTGTGCCATATTAGGACGACCACCGCCGCCACCGCCAACGATTGATGCAACAGCTTTGATAAGATTTCCTGCATGAGCACCTTTTGCAATAACATCGTCTGTTGCCATTGCAATCATATTAACCTTATCACCCTGGGCACTGACAATAAGTACAACACCTGAACCAATTTCACCTTTAAGCTTATCACCTAAGTTTCTTAATTCGTTCATATCTACGTTATCAACTTTGGCTGCAATATATTTAACGCCTTTTACTTCTTTAACATCATTAGAGACATCACCAAGTGCATTATTAGCAATCTGTGCCTTGAGTTTGTCATTTTCACTTGAAAGAGCTTTGATTTCTTCGTTCATTGCATTAATTCTTCTGATAAGCTGTGGACGCTCTGTTTTTGCAGCAACAGCGGCTTCATTTAATTCTTTTTCAAGTGATGCAAAATACTTCATAACTCCTTTATCTGTAAGAGCTTCAATTCTTCTTACACCGGCAGCTACACCAGACTCAGAAATAATCTTGAAAAGTCTGATATTGGCTGTATTTGCAACATGTGTACCACCACAGAATTCTTTAGAAAAATCTCCCATTGATACAACTCGTACTTTATCACCGTATTTTTCACCAAAGAGAGCCATAGCTCCTGTATTCTTGGCTTCTTCAATAGTCATAACCTGTGTGATTACAGGAATTGCTTCTGAAATCTTATCATTTACAATATCTTCAACTTTTGCAATTTCTTCTGCTGTCATGCTCTGGAAATGAGTAAAGTCAAATCTTAATCTCTCTGGATTAACAAATGAACCCTTCTGCTCAACATGATTGCCAAGAACTTCACGAAGTGCTCTCTGAAGAAGATGTGTTGCACTGTGGTTCTTGCTTGTGTCAGCTCTCCATGCACCATCAACTTTTAATGTGACTTCGTCGCCGGACTTAATCATGCCTTTTGTCATAACACCGACATGTCCGATTTTGCCGCCTTTAAGGTGAATAGTTGTCTCTACCTTAAATTCGCCTTCGCTGCCTGTAATTGTACCACAGTCGCCTTCCTGACCACCCATTGTGCCATAGAATACTGTCTCATCAACTATAATTGTTCCTTTATCACCCTCAGAAAGAGCCTCAACAACTTCTTCTTCAGTTGTAAGAACTGTTACATGTGAATGATTTTCAAGCTTGTCATAACCGACAAACTTACTTGTAATTGCAGGGTCAATATCATCATATACAGTAGCATCCGCTCCCATATAATTAGTTGTCTTTCTTGCTTTACGGGCTTTTTCACGCTGTTCGTTCATAGCCTTTGTAAAGCCTTCTTCATCAATTGTGATATTCTTTTCTTCGAGAATCTCTTTTGTGAGATCAAGTGGGAATCCATAAGTATCATAAAGCTTAAAAGCATCTTCACCAGCAAGTACGCTGCTGCCATTCTTTAATACTTCTGCTTCCATATCATTAAGAATACTTAATCCCTGATCAATTGTCTTGTTAAACTTTTCTTCTTCTTCAGAAATAACTTTGGTAATGAATACTCGCTTTTCTTCAAGTTCAGGATAACCATCCTTTGAACCTTCGATTACTGTCTCACAAAGCTTAGACAGAAACTTACCTTCAATACCTAAGATACGTCCATGTCTTGCTGCACGACGGAGAAGTCTTCTTAAAACATAACCTCTTCCTTCGTTAGATGGCATAATACCATCACTTACCATAAATGTAACTGATCGGATATGGTCAGTGATAACACGGATAGAAACATCCTGCTTCTCATCATCTTTGTACTTAACGCCTGCCATCTCACAGACTTTGTCACGGAGTGCCTGTAATGTATCAACATCAAATATTGAATCAACATCCTGAACTACAACTGCAAGACGTTCAAGTCCCATACCTGTATCGATATTCTTCTGGATAAGGTCAGAATAATTACCCTTGCCATCATTATTAAACTGCGAAAATACATTGTTCCATACTTCCATATATCTGTCGCAGTCACAGCCTACTGTACAGCCCGGCTTGCCGCATCCGTACTTTTCGCCTCTGTCATAATAAATCTCTGAACATGGACCACATGGACCAGCACCATGTTCCCAGAAATTATCTTCTTTGCCAAATCTGAAAATTCTTTCAGGTGCAATCCCAATCTCTTTATTCCATATATCAAATGCCTCATCATCATCTACATAAATAGATGGATAAAGTCTGTTGGCATCAAGCCCAACAACCTCTGTAAGGAATTCCCATGACCAGTGAATTGCTTCTCTCTTGAAGTAGTCACCGAATGAGAAGTTACCAAGCATCTCGAAAAATGTACCATGTCTTGCTGTCTTTCCTACGTTTTCGATATCACCTGTACGGATACACTTCTGACATGTTGTAACCCTGCGTCTTGGCGGAATCTCCTGTCCTGTAAAATACGGCTTTAATGGTGCCATACCTGAATTAATAATTAATAAACTGTTATCGTTATGTGGAACGAGCGAAAAGCTCTTCATCTTGAGATGTCCTTTGCTTTCAAAGAAATCTAAAAATAACTTTCTTAACTCGTTTACGCCTCTGTATTGCACTCTTCTTCCCTCCTGGCTTTTTTAGCATCTTTTTTCTTTCTAAGTGCACCGCCAATAAATACTGCGGCAACTAATAAACCAAGCATAATTACAAATTTTATGCTCTCATATAAAATCTCTCCGGCCAAAATACTTACCAAACCAACCATATTGCCTCCAATTCTGCATACATTTACTATGCAATCACATTGTTATATATTATCACAAAAAAAATCATTAATCAACCTTCCAGCTTCCACTCCTGATAAAATAGCCAGCCTGTGATTCTGCTGCATCAATTATATTTTTGTTGTACCCAATCACACCAAGCAGTTTTATGGCATTTCTTGTAACCGCAGGTCCTGTAAACAGTCTGTAATTAAACTTTACATCATCATCTGTAACTTCTTCCTGAAAATGATAATTATCATAATATTTTTCAAGAAGATACGTAAGTTCAATATCATGCGTAGCCGCAAAAACAAGCACATTTTTATATCTGAGGCTTTTTAGTATCTCAGATGATGCAGCAATTCGTTCAACTGTGTTTGTTCCGCGAAGAACCTCGTCAACAAAACAGAGTACAGGTCTTTTATCATCTTTATCAACAGCATCAAGTATACGTTTTAATGATTTTATTTCAACAATGTAATAACTGTTTTGTGCATTAAGGTCGTCACGAAGTGCCATTGAAGAATATATCCTGTAAAAAGGAGCATTATACTCTTTTGATGTACTTGTATAAATAGTCTGTGATAAAAGAGCATTTATTGCAATCGTCTTTAAAAATGTCGATTTACCCGATGCATTTGACCCCGTTACAAGAACATGTTTTGATGTTGTTATCGAATTTACAACTGGTTCTTTAATAAGCGGATGAAAAACCTCAGTCACCGACATGTTAGTCCCATGTGAAGATAACGCAGGTCTTGACCAGTATTCAAGCTGTTTTCTGAAAGAGGCTACGCATATACATGCTTCAATATATCCAAGTGTTTCCATAAGCTCATAAACCTTGTCCTCATGTGAATCAAGCTTTTTAAGCATATGATTAAACTTAATGAGGTCTATATGTGTGAGCATACGTACATAATCAAGTACCATCTCTGAAAGTGAACCTGTCACATTGCCTGATGTCAGAATTCCCGAATTTTTTACAACAGAAGAAAAATCTTTTTCAGCATCTTTAAAATATCTGTTATATTCCGAAAGTTCTTCTATATCTAATTTTTCAATATCATGTGCAGCCTGGACCATGCGTACAATCTGTGTTATACATATAAAATAAGGTTCAACGCCGGCTTTTAATTTGTAATAACTTATTACAGCAAAGCTTACAGCCACAATAACAAGCCCGATTCCCGCAACAGGATTCACAAAAATGCAGCATATAATCGCAGCTGCTATTAAAATTACTGACAGATAATGAATAAGATTGCCCGACGGCTTCAAATCCGAAAGCAGGCTTATATAATCACTTACCGATACACCCTTTGAAAATCCAAGCCAGCAGAAAATCCTCTGCACAGATTTTCTTTTTTCTTTATCGGATGCAAAAAACGAAGCAAGTCTGTCAGTCTCTTTTAACTTCTTTATATCCGACGGAATACGGAGCATTTTATACAAACTTTCCTGACCAACAGAAGAATTTGCTATATTCATTTTTTTGTAAATTCTATCCATATCGAGGTCATTCCACGTTATATCATCTATATATCCGCTATCGGCCCCGGAATTTTCTATGCTGTCCTCATAATAATGAGAAATAACTTTCATTTCATCATCTGTTATTTTCCTTGTTGACGGTTTTCCCCAGCTGGATTCAAGCTTTTTTTCAATACGTTCACGCCTTCGCCTGTTATTATCCACCCACAGATAAATCACCGCCACAATAAGTGCTGCAATAAACAAGATTACTTTTGAGTCCATGCTACCTCCAGTGCAAGTTTAATCATATCATTAAATCCTTCCTGCCTCTCACCGGCATCAAGTTTTTCTGATTTATACAAATGATCACTTATTGTAAGCATACACAATGCTTTTTTTGAAAGTGCCGCTGCATTAGCATAAAGAGCAGCTGCTTCCATATCCACGCACAAAACTCCCATACGTTTCCATGCATCATTGTCTAATGGGTCATAAGTATAAAATGAATCAGTAGAAAGGATATTGCCTACGCGGACATTAAGTCCAAGATCTTCTGCCTTTCCGGCAGCAGTCGAAATAAGATTATAATCACCAACCGGTGCAAATGTTCCCGGGAGCTTAAACTGTGACATATAATTGGAATCTGTACATGCAGCCTGTGCAATTACTATATCTTTAAGATTAATATCATCTTTAAAAGCTCCAGCCGAACCTACTCTTATTATATTGTCCACATCATACATTTTATACAATTCATAACTGTATATACCCATAGACGGCATTCCCATGCCGCTTCCCATAACAGATATTTTTCTGCCTTTATATGTTCCTGTATATCCAAGCATACCTCTTACTTTATTAAAACATACTGTATCTTCCATATAATTTTTTGCTATATATTCAACTCTTAACGGATCTCCGGGCATAAGAACCGTCTTTGCAATATCTCCCATCCGGGCATTATTATGTGGTGTTGCCATAAGTCAAGCTCCTTTTATAATAAAATTTAAAAAGGCTGCAAAAATCCGCATTATGCAGATTGTCAGCAGCCATAATATAATTAGTTACCTTCGTATTGGATTACAGCATCAATATCATATCCATTGAGCTTTTCTCTTCCTTTAAGTCCTTTGAGTTCCATAAGAAATACAACTTTTACAACTACGCCGCCAAGTTCTTCAACAAGCTTGATAATAGCTTCTGTTGTACCACCTGTAGCAATTAAATCATCAATAATTACGACTTTCTGACCAGGTTTGATTGAATCCTTGTGCATTTCGATAGTTGCTTTTCCATATTCAAGATCATAATCACACGAAATTGTCTCACATGGAAGTTTACCTTTCTTCCTTACAGGCACAAATGCTTTATGATTATTGTATGCAATCGGCACACCAAAAATAAATCCTCTCGATTCAGGACCTACAACAACATCATAGTCAATTCCTTCAAGACACTTATCCATCTCATTAATTGCAAGATGTAATCCGTCCGCATCCTGAAGTACACTTGTAACATCTCTGAATATAATTCCTTTTTCAGGAAAATCAGGAATACTTCTTACATATTCTTCCAATTTCTTCATCTCGTATCCTCCAAATAGATATCTTTATTCTTTGTTAATAATAACACATTTTCATATTATTGTACAAGTTTATTTATACAATAAGGCATACAAGTCCTGTGTTTTCATTCATCACCTTTTCAAGTGTGCCGCTGATTTTCTCCATGCTTTCGGGCGTAATATTATGTGTTTTTTCTTTTATTCCGTCACTTACAATCTGTTCAACAGTTTTTCCAAAAATATTAGTTTCCCAGATTCCCTGTGGATTATCCTTTGTATTATCTTTTATATATTCAATCAGGTCATCAGCCTGATTTTTATTGCCGACTATCGGTGCAATCTCAACATTGATATTTGTCTTTAACATATTAATTGACGGAACCTGGGCTTTTATGCGTACACCATATTTATTTCCGTTTTTTATAACAGCCGGTTCATCAAGCACAATATCTTTAACTGAAGGAGTTACAACACCGAATCCACTGATTCCGACGTCCGTAAGTGCCTCTTTGACAGAATCAAATTCCTGTTTCTTTGATGCAAGTTCTTTTATTGTATTTATCAGTTCATATTCATTTTTTATCTGCGTTTTTGTAAGTTCACTAAGTACATCATAGTAAACATCAGGTTTCATTTTTATATCAACTGAGACATTTCCGTCTGCCATATTAATATTTCTGAATGACATATCCTGAATGTGACTCTCCCCATCTGTCTTCATTATCATATCAAAAATATTATTATTTCTTGTATCTTTCATATATGTAGCACTGTCGAGGATTTTGGCAGCCGCATCGGTTATTTCTTTTTTTAGCCAGTGGTCACACGATAACATCTCAAGCCACTGTGGACCGAAAAATCCTATGCAGCGTATAGGAAATTCCATCAAAACACTCTCTAAAATCTGCTTTACATCTTCTTTTTTAAGCTGGTCGCAGTTTACAGGAGTTACCGCTACGTTATATTTTTGTGACATTTCTTCAGCAAGTGCTTTTGTTTCTTTGGCATACGGTTTGCTGCTGTTTAAAATAACAACAAATGGTTTACCTATAGTTTTTAATTCACGTATGGTACGCTCTTCAGGCTCGACGTATGATTCTCTCGGAATTTCCGTAAAAGAACCGTCAGTTGTTACAACAATTCCAATCGTTGAATGTTCCGAAATAACTTTACCGGTTCCTATTTCTGCCGCACGACTGAATGGAATTGGACTGTCAGACCACGGAGTTTTTACAAGACGTTCCTTATCATTTTCATACACACCAAGAGCACCCTTCACCATAAATCCAACACAGTCAATAAGACGCACTTTTACATTTACACCGTCAACAGGGCATATTACAGGAGCAACTCCCGGAATAAATTTCGGTTCGGTTGTCGTTATTGTGCTGCCTGAACCACTTTGCGGAAGTTCATCTATAGTACGTTTCCTGACATTTTCATTTTCAATTGCGGGTATGACCCAAAGATCCATAAACCGTTTTATAAATGTTGATTTTCCTGTTCTTACAGGACCTACAACTCCCAGAAAAATCTCACCACTGGTTCTCATCTGTATATCTTTGTAGATATCAAATTTGAAAGCACTATCCATAAATCACCCTCCGAAATACACTTGTAAATATTAATAATTATATAATTATATTATATTGGTAAATGTATATGCGGATAGCAATCATATTTATTCGTCAAAAGATGCAATTACATAATATCCTCTCGCCGTCTCACCAACTTCTTTGACAATGCCTTTTCTTGACTTTAAACGCTCCGGTGTCGTGTAATTGCCTGACATTGCGACAGCCGGTTCTATTGTATAATAATAACTGCTTGGAAGTTTTCCTTCTGTAATTTCAACTTCCTGTCCCGGCTCAACAAGACCGGGACGGCTCATTGTAAATTCCATATCTCTCATAAAACAATCTCCTCTTTTCATCAATATTCAGATGTTGAGCTTTTCAAGGCACTTAACTGTATATTCCGACACTTTTTCTGCCAGATATCTGTTTTCTTCAAGTTCAAGTTCCGGGTCTTTGTCAAGTACTTCTCCTGCTGCTTCTGACGCACTTTTTAAAACTTTTGCATCCGTATAAATATCTGCTATTCCAAAATCAAAATCTCCGCTTTGTCTTACTCCGAAAAAATCTCCCGGACCACGCAGCTTCAAGTCTTCTTCTGCAATTTTAAATCCATCATTTGTCTTATTAAGAATCTCAAGTCTGTCTTTTGTTTTCTTTGATTTATTACCTGACACAAATATGCAATACGACTGAAAACCGCCTCGTCCGACACGGCCTCTTAACTGATGCAGCTGTGCAAGTCCGAATCTTTCTGCATTTTCAACCATCATAACTGTTGCATTTGGCACGTTTACGCCAACTTCAATTACAGTTGTTGAAACAAGCACATTTATTTCATTTTTTGAAAACTTCTCCATTATCTCATTTTTCTGTGAAGCTTTCATTTTTCCGTGAAGATATTCAACTTTTATATCATCCGGAAGCTCACCTGATAATTTTTTTGCATAATCAATAACATTTTCAGCCTCAATATTCTCGCTGTCCTCTACCATCGGACATATAACATATGCCTGTCTTCCGGTATGGACCTGATTTTCAATAAATTTATACGCATTTGGCCTGTAACTTTCATCGACAACACAGTTTTTAATCGGAAGCCTCTCTGCCGGAAGTTCATCTATAACAGATATGTCCAAATCGCCATATACAATTATTGCAAGCGTCCTTGGAATAGGTGTCGCACTCATTACAAGAATATGCGGATTATTTCCTTTATCTGACAAGTCCCGCCTCTGATTTACGCCAAATCTGTGCTGTTCGTCTGTAATTACAAGTGCAAGATTTTTAAATATCACTTTTTCCTGTATTACAGCATGTGTTCCAATTACTATATCGGTGCGTCCGTTTTCTATATCTTCATATACCTTTCTTTTTGCGGCAGCTGTCATTGAACCGACAAGTAATGAAACATTAAGTTCAACGCCCATATTATTAAACATTTTTGTTATTGAATCGTACTGCTGTTTTGCAAGAACTTCCGTCGGTACCATCATTGCTGCCTGATAACCGGCATATGCTGTATTCATAAGTGCAAGCACTGCTATAATTGTTTTTCCAGAACCAACATCGCCCTGGATAAGCCTGCTCATAAGACCTTTTCCTGACATATTCTTTTTAACTTCCGTCCACGCACTCTTTTGTCCATTTGTAAGCGAAAATGGAAGCTTTTCTATAAAATCATCCGTCCGTGAATCATTTTGTATAATGTATCCATTAGGAATTCTTTCGTTAGAATTTCTAAGACTTCTTACAGCAAGAACAAATAAAAAGAATTCCTCGAAAGCCAGCCTTTTTCGTGCCTGAATATAGTCCTCCATCGATTTTGGAAAATGAATATTTACAACTGCATAGTTATGCTCAGCAAGTTCGTTTTTTTGTCTCACATAACCTGGAATGTATTCTTTCTCCAATCCGGCATCAAACTTTTCAAGTGCCTGATGTACAGCGTTGGCAACCGTTTTATTAGACAATCCTTTTGTAAGCGGATATATCGGCTGCATGGTTCCTTCAATCTCAGAATATTGCGATCGTGTATACATTTGCGGCTGCTCAAGTATTTTTATTCCATTTTTTATAACAAACCTGCCTCTGAATATATAACGCATTCCAAGCTTTAATGACGATTTTAAAAATGGCATGTTAAACCATGTACATTTTATTCTGTCACCATTTTCATCATTGATAAATGTACTTATAACTGCAAGTTTTCCCGTATGATAGACATCAATTTTTTTTGATACAACACCGTCTATTACAACATTATTATTCTCATAATCTGGCGACAGTGTGCTAATAAAAGCAGGCTCCTGATACAGTTCATAATCCCGTGGGTACAAACCCACGAGATCTTCAACTGTATATACAGAAAGCCTGCCAAGCAGCTGTGCATATTTTTCGCCTATACCTTTTAACTCTGTTATTTTCATAGGCTTATTACATCATTGATGCTAAAACTTCATTTACAAGTTTGCCATCTGCCTTACCCTTAACTTTAGGCATAAGTGTTTTCATAATGGCACCTTTATCTTTAGGTGTTGGCTTTTCGATTGAAAGTTCAGCAAGTGTTTCTTTGATTACTTTTTCAATTGCATCTTTATCCATCATCTCAGGTGCATAATTCTGCAATACACTTATTGAAAAATTACATTCGTTAATAATATCTGTTCTGTCCGCAGGTGTAAGTGACAAAGTTTCTTTAAGCTGTTTAATCTGTTTTAAAACAACCTGTGCAGCTGCTTCATCTGTAAGCTCAACTCTGTTATTAATCTCATAATTTTTAAGATCAGCAAGAAGCATTGAAAGAACTTCTTTCTTTTCTTTTTCCTTTGCCTTCATTGCAGCTACCATATCTGCTCTTACAACATCTATCATACTCATGACCAAACATCCTCCTGTTTAACATAAATCATTCTACTGATACAAGATAATAATAAATTGGCTGGCCACCCGGCTGTAATTCAACATCTGTATCAGGATATTTTTCTTCTATCTTGGCAACAACTGCTTCAGCATCCTCTTCTGTCACATCTTCACCATAGTATACGCTGATAAGTTCTGCTTCATCATTTTCTTTCATCATCTCATCAAGCATTTCAATAAGAGTTGAATCTATATCTTTGCCGACTGCAAGAAGTCCCGAATCGCCAAGACCCATAATATCACCATTTTTAATCTCTTTGCCGTCAATTGAAGTGTCGCGGACTGCATATGTAAGCTGTCCTGTTGCAACTGTAGAAAGTGATTCGACCATTGCATCTTCATTTTCTTTTGCACTTCTTGTCGCCTCGAAATTAATCATAGCTGTGATACCCTGTGGAATTGTCTTTGTAGGTATAACAACAATCTTCTTGCCTTCAACAATCGAAGCTGCCTGCTGTGCGGCAAGAATAATATTCTTATTATTAGGAAGAACAAATACAACATCAGCATTGACACTGTCTGCCGCATTAAGGATGTCTTCTGTACTCGGATTCATTGTCTGACCACCTTCAATTACGCTGTCAACGCCAAGTCCTTTAAAAATCTCAGCAAGACCTTCACCTGCTGCAATTGTAACAAATCCAAAGTCTTTCTTAGGCTGGTTTGATGCAATCGGCTTGCCATTCTTTTTCTGTGCCTCTGAAGCAACAGCAGCCTGCACCTCTGCCTGTTCGACAACTTTCTGGTTATGCTCTTCTCTCATATTGTCAACTTTCATTTTTGTAAGCTGGCCATATTCAAGTGCTTTTTCAAATGCCTGACCAGGATGATTTGTATGAACATGTACTTTTACAATATCATCTAATGCAACGCATACAATCGAATCACCAATTGATGATAAAAATGCCTTAAATTCCTGTTCTGTCTTTTCATTAAACTCTTTATCAAGCATAATAATGAACTCTGTACAATATCCAAATTTGATATCAACATTATCAATAGCTGCACCTTTAGCCTGTGTCTTCTCTGATATATCTGCCTTTGGTTCTGAAATATCAAATTCTGTAACCTTTCCTGTGAGTGCATCATACATTCCTCTGAGGACTACAACAAGTCCCTGTCCGCCTGAATCCACAACACCGGCTTCTTTTAATACAGGAAGCAGATCAGGTGTTGTTGAAAGAACGTATTCAGCATGTTCAATTATAGTAAGAAGAGCTTCTTCCAGATTTTCTGTCTGCGATGCAACTTCAGCTGCCTTTTCAGAAATTCCTCTTGCAACAGTAAGAATTGTACCTTCCTTCGGCTTCATGACAGCCTTGTAAGCTGTCTCTGTTGCACGCTGTGTTGCAGCTGCAAGATTCTCAACAGTAATCTCTTTAAGTGATGACATTTCCTTTGTAAATCCTCTTAAAAGCTGTGAGAGAATAACACCTGAATTTCCTCTAGCACCTCTTAATGAACCTGTAGAAATTGCCTTTGCGAGATTCTCCATAGTAGGATTGGCAATTGAACTTACTTCTTTGGCTGCCGACATAATTGTCATTGTCATATTAGTACCTGTATCACCATCCGGTACAGGAAATACGTTAAGGTCATTTATCCATTCTTTTTTTGATTCAAGATTCTTGGCACCTGCAAGAAACATCTTCTGGACAAGTGCTGCATCTATTGTATTGGTTGCCACAATTTTCCTCCATTCCGCCGATACAACGGCAAATGACAAACTTTACGTCTGTCTGCAATAATCAATATATATGAATCAATATATATATATGTGCCAGTTAATCTATTACTCTGACACCTTCAACAAATATGTTAATTTTTTTAATCTCAAGACCTGTGAATTCACAAACCTTATACTTGACATTTTCAATAAGATTATCAGCAACTGTAAGAATACTTACACCATATGAAACTATAACATGGAAATCTATTGTAATCTTATTATCTTCATCAATATCAACTTTGATTCCTCTTGTGAGGCTGTCACCCTTTAAAAGCTTGACAAGTCCGTCTTTCATGCTGACAGCTGCCATTCCGACGATGCCGAAACATTCCACCGCAGTAGAACCTGCATATCTGGCAATCACCTCTGAATCAATGGAAATCATCCCCAGTTCACCATCCAAATAACCTTTCATATATACCTCCATTCACAGATGTAATAAAACATCTGAATTTATATTCTACTTCATTGATGTTATTATACATTGCTTTGACCAAAAAATAAACCCTTTTTCTTCTATTAAGAAGCACAATGCTCATTCTCAGTTTAATATCCGTTTAAAAAGAAAAAAGTGGGTCGCTGACAGCAATCCACTTTTTACTGTTATAAATTTTCGAAAATTAATAGCAGATGCTTACTGAATGAAATTAAGCACGTTCAACTAATCCAGAACGTAAGCATGAAGTACAAACGTACATCTTCTTAGCTGCTCCATTAACATTAACTCTTACAGACTTAACATTAGAATTCCACTTCTTATTAGTTCTTCTATGAGAATGGCTCACAGCTATACCGAAATGAGCACCTTTTTCGCAAATTGCACATTTTGCCATTGATTTACACCTCCTTACGGCTGGGTTATTTTTACCCACAACAACAGACATTGTATCAGACAACAAGACAAAATGCAATACTTTTTTGAAAAAAGTTTGTCGAATGTTTGATATCATCATAATTTACTTATGTATTTTTACTGCTCTGCTTTTTTCCAGCCTTTATATATCATTTGCAAAACATATTATATCCAAGCAATATGAGTGCAATAATAACACATATGCAAAAAAACATATTTTCAGCAAGAAAAAGTGCAATTATCATTCCGATTGCAATCCAGAAAAGTATAAAACCAATCATTCTGCAACACATATCATTCTCCTAAAATGCACATTTCCCTGCTTTATTATATGCACACAGTTTATCTGTTATTCAAATATATTTATTAAAATCTGTTATTCAAATTCCTTTGCAACTCCGTCAATAGCATCATTAATGTCATCATCAGTTGTCACATTGCCTGATTTACCTGTGAATTTATCAATAATATCAGGAACCATATCAAGAATTTTTGTGACAGTATCCTGGTTCTTGATATTTACAAGCTTAGTTGCACCATTCTGTATAACAAGAACAGCACTTGGTGACATTTTCCCTGTCATTGCACCACCGGCATTATTCTTCTTTTCACCTGCAAATGCACCGGCACCAACACCAAATGAAACATCAACAAGCGGAAGAATGATTGTATCATTTACTGTCACAGCATCACCCACTACCGTCTTGGCTGATACAAATGAATCCATCCCTTTAAAAAGTGATGCCACAGTAGCATCAAAGTTATTCTTATTTTCTGCCATAATATCCTCCTTTATTTTAACTATTATCCAACTTTGATAAAATATTAATTTTTCTTTAAAATTATCTTTTTGAATAATTCGTTAGTATATACCCTTAAAGCTATAACTACTATTCCAAACAGCTGTACGCTGCCCTTTAAATATACCTCTCCTTCGAGAATCTCATTCTCAAAATCAGGAATTATATCAAAATCAAGTCCCAGAAAGCCATACAGGACAGCTGCATACATTGCAGCCCTGCCTGTTATATCAGGCTCATCAAACCCAAAACGGATATGCCCCTTAAACTTTGAAGGCTTAACCTTTGCAATAACAAGCTTTGTCTGTTCCCATAGGAAGCTGACAAGCTTTCTGTTATTTTCATCTGTTATTTTACTATTAAAATTTCTGATTTTATCAGACAAATTTTCCTGTTTGTTTTTTATATTTTTAAAAGTAGTTTTGATTTTTACTGCAATATTTTTTATTTTATCAGATGCACCTGAAATTTTCTGCCTGATTCCTTTTTTTTTGCATGTCTCAGAATAAGAATCTTTCTTCTCAATCATTTTTTGTGACACATTTTCAGGCTTTTTTAATTCATCAACAGAAACTTCCTGCTGGCACAGGCCTTCCTGTTTATCTTGAAGTTCATCTTTATCAGGCAGATCGTCAAAAACATTCTTTTCATGTCTTTTATGTTCTGTTTGTTCTTTTTTTTCAGTTTTTTTCTCATGGCTTTTTTTCACTGCATTATCATCTGCATCTGTCTTTTTGTTTTTAGGATAAAGTGTAAAAAATAAAATTTTCACTTTCATCAGGAAACCGTCATTTTTGTTATATAGGCCATTAATCCTGAAAAGATGCAAAAGCCATGAAACATTAAACTTAACATCAGGCTTATTATCATAATATTCTGCCGTAAGATTATATCTTACAGGAACAAAAAGCACTGCCATAATAACCGCAATAGCCGCAATCAGGATAACAAGAAGAATAATCCCTATTATTTTTAAAACCAGAAGCAATATATGAATCATTCTCTATTTCTCCCAACCCCGAAATGCAGATATCCGGCTATGTCAAAACCTTTGGTATTTGAATACACTTCATCAATTATATCTCTTACAAGATATAAAGCCTCTTCTCTTCCTTTTGCAAGCCCCACAACATATATTTTATCAAGATTTATTTTCTTCTTGAAATATGGCTGTAATAAAAAATTTGCTGATGCTATATCAAGCAGATTTTCCTCAGAGGAAGGAAGTGTTATAAGAAATGTATCCGATGTAAATCTCCCTTTTCGTATTCTGCCAAATACTTTATATTTTGCTTTTTTAGCATTATCACCCAGATACAGGTTTCTATACCATCTCATTATATATCACAGTCCCATCTATGAATTAATTATAAGCTTCAAAACCTCAACCGTAGCTGCTGCTTCGGCTTCATCAGTACATTGCATAAGTGAAACATTGATGTAATTCTGAATTTCATCAGTATTATTAAAAAATACAGGAAGCTGTGATAACAAAGTTGCCATCACTGCTCTTCTGACCGGAACGCTTGCACTTTCAAAAAATGTTTTCAAATCATCAATAAGTGATTCGCACACCTCATCTGCATATAAATCCTGTGGAACTTCTTCACTTGATTTATCTTTTTCAAGCTCAACAAAATCGCTTCCGGACTGTAAAAGTGAAACCTTTTTAAGTGCTTCGTATACTGTAAGAAGATTGCATTTTTCTGCCTCCTCTTTATACTCATCAATCACCATATCAACAGCATAATCGCACTGGCTTATAACACTTAAAATTCTTTCCTGTTTACCCTCAAACTGGGTAAAATCTTCAAGAATGTCCTCACTAAGTTCATCTTTTCCATTATGTGCCATAACAATCTGCTCTATAATAGAAAATGCAAGATTTGTTTCCTCTACCTCACCGACAGTATATCCGCCTGTGAGTAGTATTGTATACAAATCATTAACCATCTGTGCCAGAAGTACAAAATAATCTGCAAGATCTGTTACTTTTTCAGCACCAATCTGTAATGCATCATGAAGTTTCTTGTACTCGTCTTTGTCAAGGGATGTGTAATCTGCATTTTCAAGTAAACCAACAAGTTCATGCATTTCAGGCATAATTTCATCAAAGCCTTCCGGCTTATGTATTGTAGCTGTTGTCTTTAAAGAATAGGCAAAATCATCAATTGTGCCTTTCTGGGCACCATGATACAAAGAGAATGCATCTCTTAAATATTCATAAAACTTATTTCTTGACAATCTCATAGGAAGCTGGCCTACAACCTCTGCTATCTTACTGTGAATAACCACATTATCCTTATCAGATAATATATAATGCATCAAATCATTTGTAAGATACGTATTATAATATTCTTTATCAAACTCATCATCCCTGAATCTGTATTCAATTCTGTTTAATGCATGCTCATATATTCTTAATCTGTCAACAAAAGAAGTTACACTTTCCATAATTCCCGTAATCTTATTTCTTAAATCATCAACAGTTTTAATGTCAATATCTTCTTTTGCTGCAATCTTTGCAACAAGGCTATTAAATTCTTCGAAACATTCATTAAAAAGAGGTTCTTTTACAGGCTGTTCATTATACATATCATATACTGTATAGTAATTCATTGCCAGCTTTATACATGCGAGGGTATTGTAAAAAGAACACATACCCGTCGCATATTTTTCAAGATTAATATCAAGATTTTTACCTTTGCTTATTTCGCCTGCAATATATTTTAAATCTTTCATTATCAAGTTCCTTAATTTTTATTTTAAAATTGAGATTATCCGGATTAACTATTTTATTTAAGATTAAGCTTATCCAATGCATCGCTGAAATCAAATGTTGCAAAATAATCCTTTGGAGTCTCTGCTCTTCTTATCATCTGGACATCACCATTTTCTTTTAAGAGAAGCTCTGCTGAACGAAGCTTGCCATTATAGTTATATCCCATTGAGAATCCGTGTGCTCCTGTATCATGAATAATGAGATAATCTCCCATATCAATCTTTGGAAGCTTTCTGTCTATGGCAAATTTGTCATTATTTTCACAAAGTGAACCTGTTACATCATAAACATGGTCGCAAGGTGCATTTTCCTTTCCGGCAACAGTAATATGATGATATGCACCATAAATAGCCGGTCTCATAAGATTTACCGCACATGCATCAACACCAATATACTCTTTGTGAGTATGCTTTTCATGTATTGCTTTAGTCACAAGGCATCCGTAAGGTGCAAGCATGAAACGTCCAAGCTCTGTATAAATTGCAATATCGTCCATTCCGGCCGGCTTTAATACTTCATCATATACCTTGTGTACATTGGCACCGATAATTGAAATATCATTCTTTTCCTGCTCTGGCTTGTAATCAACGCCGATACCGCCTGAAAGATTGATAAACTTGATATCTGCTCCTGTTTTTTCTTTAAGTTCAACAGCAAGCTCAAATAAAATCTTGGCAAGTGTAGGATAATATTCATTAGTTACAGTATTGCTTGCAAGGAATGAATGAATACCAAAATGCTTAACGCCTTTTGACTTGAGAATCTTGAATGCCTCAATTATCTGTTCATGAGTCATACCATACTTGGCATCTCCCGGATTATCCATAATTGAAGTACCAAGCTTAAAAAATCCACCCGGATTATAACGGCAGCTCATTGTCTCCGGGAACTTTCCGTCAAGTATCTTATCAAGAAAATCAATATGTGTTATATCATCAAGGTTGATTGTTGCACCAATCTTTGCTGCATATTCATATTCTTCTGCCGGTGTATCATTAGAAGAAAACATAATCTCTTCCGGTTTATAATCTAATGCATATGCCATCATAAGTTCAGTCATCGATGCACAGTCAACTCCACAGCCGTAATCTTTTAAGATTTTAAGTATGTATGGATTTGGAGTAGCTTTAATTGCGAAATATTCTCTGTATCCTTTATTCCATGAAAATGCTTCTTTAAGTTTCTTTGCATTCTCGCGGATGCCCTTTTCATCATAAAGATGATATGGTGTAGGATATGTCTTATCAATCTCCTTCAACTGTTCCAATGTTACAAATGTCTTTTTCTCTGCCATTTTACAAGCTCCTTCCTCATCAATTCCATATAAATCTTTTGTATAAAACTCTGCGTAAAATTTTAGCCTACATGACTATATTTGTCAAACAAAATAGTTTAATAGCTGTATTTTTTCCTGTTTTTTACAAGAAACATCACACTTATTACAACAGAAAGAACTTCTGCTGCAATCACCGCAGTCCATATTCCGCTGATTCCCAGAACGACCGGAAGGAAAAGAATCATGACAATCTGGAATACAAACATTCTCATAAATGAAATAACAGCTGAAACAACACCATTATTTAAAGCAGTAAAAAATGACGAAGCAAATATATTTACACCGCTTATAAGATATGAAACAGCATATATTCTTATCGCCTCAGTTGTCAGCTCAAGCAGATTATTGTCATAACTTACAAATATTCCTGCAAGATAACCGGCAATAATTTCAGCAATAAGTGTCATGACAACAGAACTTACAATTATTATAGTAAGACTTCTTTTGAAAAGATTTTTAAGTTCATCTTTATTGCCTGCACCGTAATGATAACTTATAACAGGAGCAGAACCAACCGCGTATCCCATATATGTTCCCACAAATATAAATCCCACATACATAATTATTCCGTATGCAACAACTCCATTAGTACCTATATATTTCATAAGCTGCATATTATACAGAATATTTACAAGAGACATTGACATATTGGTGACCATTTCTGATGAACCGTTAATACATGTCTTTATAATTATATCTTTGTTAAAACGGCATTTTGTCAGTTTAAGTACATTATTTTTACCACCGGCAAAATATATAATCGGAATTACAGAACCGACAAACTGGCTTATTCCTGTTGCAAGTGCCGCACCAAAAACGCCAAACCGTAATACATATACAAATAAAAAGTCCAGAAACATATTAGTAAATCCGGCAAGTACCGTTACAAACAGTCCAAGTTTAGGCTTTTCGGCAACAACAAGAAAACTCTGGAATGCATTTTGCAAAAACAAGCCCGTAAGCATAAAAAACACAGTTCTGCCATATGTCACACAGTCTTTTGCTATATTTCCCTTAGCACCGAGTAAAACAGCAATCGGTTCTGTAAATATTATACCTATAACAGACAATATTACGCCTGATACAACACACAGATATACAAGCATTGAAAAATACTCGTTAGCCTTTTCTTTCTTGCCTTCTCCCAGTGTCTTTGATACAATGGCACTCCCTCCTGTTCCTATCATAAATCCGACAGAACCAAGTATCATAATTATAGGCATAATCAGATTAACAGCCGCAAAAGCATCACTTCCGACACAGTTTGAAACAAAGACACCATCTACAACACCATAAATTGATGTAAATATCATCATTGCTATTGTTGGAAGTGTAAATTTTATAAGTTTGCTATATGAAAAATGATCTGATAACTGAATTTTCATTCATCTTCTCCTTTACTATTGTCACTTATTTTACCAACTAACTTTTGAAGTTGTTTTACATGTTCAAAAGAGAGCCTGAACATCTTTTTTAATTTCTGTATATCAAATGCATCAAACTTATTATTTCTCTGAATTAAGTATTCTTAATCAAGCTCCTGCGGTTCATCCAGAACTGTAACATTAGTGAGCTTACGGTTAATCGCTCTTGTACGGACTCCGATAAGCTTCTCAAGTTCTTCGTCAGCCTGTCTTAATCTGCTGCGTGTTTTGTTAAGTACATCCTCAAATGTCTCAAATTCTTTCTTGGCAGATTCAAGTATTTTCCAGACTTCCCCACTTTTTTTCTGTATTGCAAGTGTCCTGAATCCCATCTGAAGGCTGTTAAGCATTGCCGCCATGGTAGATGGTCCTGCAATATTTACTTTGTAATTTTTCTGTAAATCTTCCACAAGCCCCATATTTACAACTTCTGCATAAAGTCCCTCAAAAGGAAGAAACATTATTGCAAAATCAGTTGTATATGGCGGAATAATATATTTATCATGTATGCTTTTTGCACATTTTTTTATCTCATTTACAAGAAGAATTCTCTTTTGCTTTATATCATCTACATCGCCATTTTCATAAGCCGACATAAGATTGGCATATGTATCACCCGGAAATTTTGAATCAATAGGAAGATATACTGTTTTGTCAGCAGATGCCCCCGGAAGTTTTACGGCAAAATCAACTTTTTCATTTTTACCCGGAACAAGCACAACCTGCTCTGCGAACTGTTCAGGTGCAAGTATCTCACTTAATATTGATGCAAGCTGAATCTCTCCCATAATTCCTCTTGTCTTTACATTTGAAAGTACATTTTTAAGATCGGTAACTCCCGATGCAACTTTTTTCATCTCACCGAGGCCTTCGTAAACTTCAGCCAGACGCTTATTTACAGCTTCAAACGACTGTGAAATCTTATCATCAAGTGTTTTTTGCAGTTTTTCATTTACAGTATCATTAATTTTATCAAGACTCTTCTGATTATCATTCCTTAACTGTTCAAGGCTTTCCCAGTTGGATTTTCTCATGCTGTCAAGTGTACCCAATGTGTCTTCACGGATTTTATCAAGAATCTCCCTGTTTTCTTTTCTTAATTCTTTCATTTCATTCTGCACATTTACAAGCTGCTCTTTCGCCCTGCCCTGCTGTGTTTCCTGTGACTCTCTTAACTCCCTGCCAAGTGCTGTTATATTATTAACCATAAGGTTATTCTGACGGTTAAGCTGGTCATAAAGTGTAGAAATCTGTGTTGCAAACGTCTGTGACATCATATCAAGCTGCTGATTAACTCTTTTATATTCATCAGTATTTTTATTTTTCATGCTTACTGTTAAACATAAAACCGAAATTATTATGCTTACAACACAGCACATGAGAATAATAAATTGCATATCTTTAATCCTTTCTTTATTACTGCATGCTGTATGACACGCGGCTTAACGTATTGATTCAATTATGCCTTCAGCATCCGCTTTTGCCAATGCATCAAGTTTATCATTAGTGCAAAGAAAATTCCTGTAATCATTTTCATTACTTAAAAAAGCATGTTCAATAATTATCGTTGGAAGTCCGGCTTCGGTTCCGCAATAAAGAAGTGTATAATAATCAGCCTGTGAGCCATCAGGATATGTCGCACCTACGGTATTTACCCTCTGCAGAATTCCCTGTGTATTTTCTGTATTCCAGTCATTTGCTATTGGTAGCCCAAGCCGGTTAAGCTTTGAAATCACAGACAATGCCATTCCTCTTTCTGTGTCATAAAGACTTCCGACTTTTGTATTTGCAGGCTGATATCTGCTGCAGCTCATAAGAACCATACATCCATGCGAATTTACTTCGTCAGTGCTTCTGCTGTTTACATGGACTGATATAAAATAATCTGCTTCATTTGCAACAGCATAATCAATCCTCTGAATAAGGCCAAGCCCCTGATTTTCATTTCTTGTAAGTATAACTTTGATTCCGTCATACTGCTCAAGATAAGACTTTAAACTTGTCGCAATCCTGTAATTTAAGTCTTTTTCCATAACAAGCTTTCCGTCATAAGTTTCTTTTGTGCCCTCATCGTTATCCCCGCCATGTCCGGGGTCTATACATATTATTATCGGTCTGCTTTCCCCTGGAGTCTCATCGTTTCGTGATTCTTCCTCATATTCCTCATAATATGTATCATCTGAATCTTCTACTGTTGAATCTTCATCAACTTCTTCCTGTATATCGACATTTTCTTCACTTGATTCTTCTGTCATATTTTCACTTTCTGTTTCTTTTATACTTTCAGTTTCAGTTTGTTTTTCTATCAGTGCAATATCGGAAGCTGTTGTTTCGACTACATTCTGTGTATTTAATTCTGCCTGCTTTTTACTTCCACAACCGGCAGTCACGATTAATAAAGTCAAAATTAAAATATAACTAAAAATTCTATTTTTCACAATATAACTACTCCCCTATTTTTCCTCTATATTGTAATCTAAAACCTGTTTTAACAGGTAATTGCTCATATTGAGCATTTTTATATTAAAATCTTCTTCATCAAAAAGCAATGATACTGCAAAAAGATTCGCTTCATATTCAACATTTTTAAAAGCATTTTTACTTGTAACTGCGAAATTGTTGACCGCATCTGAATGAAGAAGTGCATGCCCCAGCTCATGTGCACAAAGCACCATCTGACTTTTATACTCATATCTGCCGTTGACAATTATAATTGTAGGATAATTATCTGATTTTATTGTATACGCCTTTTTATCCGCCGGAAGCACTTTGCTTATAAGCACTTTTATGCCAAACTTATCCGCCAGTTCAAATGGATTTCTCGTATTGTAATTTTCTCGTAAATCCTCTGCGAGATTTTTTATTTCTTTTGCTCTCATTTTTCCACCTACCTGTATTTGTAACTCACAAGTTGTAACTGCTGTAAAATTTCATTTGCAAATGCCACCATTGTCTCGTCATCCATCTTTGACGGATCATATCCGCCATAAGCCGCCACTGTCGGCAGCTTCAAAAGAAATTCCATAGCATCTTTTGGATTATCAAAATTCACAGGTAAATCATTACCGCTTTTTATATCAACTGTTTTTTCAGGAACATTTCCCATCATTTGTGCCGGTGTTGTTCCCAGAATATGACACATTTTTTCAAAAGTTGATACAGGAATCTTTAATATGCTTGAATCCTCATATCTGTAAACGGTTGACACTGAAATCCCCAATTCTTTTGCAAGATATTCGGCAGATATATTTTTTTCTTTTCTTTTTGCTTTCAATCTTTTCCCTAAATCCATAATAAATCTCCTGCTGCATTTTTCTATTAAAATCATACACCTATTTTTGCATTTTCGCAATTATTTTTTGCGTTTTTGCATATTATTATTGACATTTTAGCATAAATGCATTATATTGCAAATTATAAATTCGCATTTATGCAAACTTCAGGAGGTTAAATATGCTTGAAATAACAGACTTAAAATATGCTTCATCAAATATGCCTGTAATTAAAGTTATAGGTGTCGGCGGCTGTGGCAACAACGCTGTAAACAGGCTTTCTCACGAAACCCCTTTTCCAATTCAGTTTATTGCCATAAACACCGACCAGATGGTTCTTGACAAATCAAATGCCGATATCTGTCTTACAATCGGTAAAAAATTGACAAATGGATTCGGTGCAGGAGGAAATCCTGAGATTGCATATGCCGCTGCCGAAGAAAGTACCGATGAAATCAAGGAACTTGTAAACGATGCAAATATGGTTATCCTGACTGCAGGAATGGGTGGCGGGACAGGTACCGGTGCACTCCCCTACATTTCTAAAATATGTAAAGATATGGGAATACTTACAGTAGCTGTTGTCACAACTCCTTTCAATTTTGAAAATCCTAATCGTACAAACATTGCAAATGCCGGAATTGAAAATCTCGAAAAATGCATTGACACACTGCTTGTAATTTCCAACGACAAACTTCTTTCGTGCAATGAAAAAATTGTTACTATGTCCGCAGCTTTTTCTCTTGCAGATTCTGTGCTTAAAAATGCCATTGACACAATAACAAATATTGTATTCAACTGTGGTACTGTCAATCTTGACTTTAATGATTTAAAAACAGTTCTTGGTGACAAAGGTTACGGACATCTGGGAATCGGCTATGCAGACGAAAATACATCAATAACAGATGCGGTAAAACAGGCAGTAAATTCGCCGCTCCTTAACACTAATCTTACAAATGCCAAATATGTAATGATTAATTCATCCGGAGACGTCAATCTTATAGAATTAAACAATGCAATCCAGTACATCCAGGAAATTGCAGGAAAAGATGCAAAAATAATGTGGGGAACTGTCTCAAGTGAAGAACAGTTAAACGATAATAAAAATTCTGTTATTACAATTATTGCAACCGGACTTGAAAATGTATCTGCCTCAAAATCCGATTCAAATACGGCTTACGACAAGGCTTACGTTCCGAAACATGACACGAAAAACATTTATACCAGCAATTCTGATATTCCTGTATTTGACACGCTTAAAAACAATGCACACAAAAAAGAAACTGAACTTGTAATACCGGCATTTTTACAGTCAAGAATGCGATAAAAACGATAACAGCCGCGATTTTTAATTTAATCACGGCTGTTACTACAGAACATATATTTATATATAATAACATACATACTGATTTCATACAAACTCACCCCAAAACCGCCTCTCAGTTTTGCGTCATTACACAAACTCTTTACAGCATCATCACGCAAGCTCTCTCACCACTTTTTTAACTTCATCATCCGGTGTGAGCGACTCACATATTTTTCTTATTGCTTTTTTGTATGAAACATTATCAAGTTTCATATTTTCTTTATCCGTAAGATAACGCCATGTATCTAGCGGAAATGTAACAAAACACTCTGCTAGAAGCCATCCTGCCGCCATCTGAGTATAATATCCGTTTGAAGAAAAATCACGGTTCACAAGTAAAAGAATTTTATCTATGTACATTCCCTGCTCTTCTTTTTTATTATTTTTACCACACATGCCTATATCTTCAAGCATAACTTTTTTCATTCTCGGCTTTTTATTGCCGTCGGCATCAACCTTAATATAATGGTCAAGAAGCATTATAAGTCCGGCTCTTGCCTCAAATTCATCTTCCGACAATATACATTTTTCCAAAAACGGCAGAAATTCCTGTCTGTATTTATCCATAATTCTGAATTCCACACAAAATCCATCATTAACAGCCCAATTATCAATAAGCGGAACAAATTTCTTTAAATCTTCAAGAGCTTTGTCAAAATCTTTTTCTTTCGCGGTACCCATTCCTATGATATAACCTCTTAGAAGGATTTCCTCATAGTATAAATCAGGCTCCGTAAGAAGTTTTCTAAAATCATCATTTTCTTTCACAAGCTGTTTTGCATATTTTTTCAGTGCCGGCTGACGCACACCGATAATATTATTACACCCCGGAATGAGTGAAGATGTAAATGTTTGATAATTTCCTTTATCTGTCATTGATACCAGTTCATCACGTATATATTTAAGCATAATTTCTCCGAATTTCAATCAATATTAATCTGGCACATTTTCATTGCATCCAATGCTATTTTATGCGATTCGGGTGTTACACAGGCACATGCATCTGCCTTAACTGTAATTACAGCTTCAGGCAAAGCTGCCTTCAACAGCATTGCATTACTGATAACACAAATCCCCGTACACACACCCACAAGAACAATTTCAAGATTATCCTGCTTATTTTCATATTCCGTTTTTATATCTTCTGCAAGTTTGAGGGAACCAAAAACAGGCTTATCTATAATGCAAAAATTATTGTCGCTGACAGCTTTCATAATCTCTTCTCTAATCTGCCAGCCAATTGTTCCCTCTATGCAATGTTCAACTGGTAAATTCCGTCCCTCTTGAGTTTCAAGATAATTTTTTTGATGTGTATCCCTTGTAAGAAAAATCTTATCATAATTATCCTCATTTATAACTTCTACAACCTTTGAAACCGCTTCTTCGCACTCATTATTCCCCAATACTCCTGATGTAAAATCATTCTGCATATCTACAATAACTAAAATTTTCATAACTGTTCTCCTTAAATCATTGTCCTTTATATTTATAACCAGCTGCTTTTTTTCCGCCTTTTATCATAGATGTAATTTTACAATCTGTTGATATTAATTTAGATTTTATATTTGCATTAAAATTCGATTTATACAATTCTTTCCCCAGAATCACTTCATACACCCTTTTAACATCTGGGAGTGTAAATTCTTCAGGTAGCAGATTAAAAGCAATATCACTATATAAAATTTTATTTTTTAATCTTAATAATCCTTCTAATATTATTTCATTATGGTCAAATGCCAATTTTTCATCTGTTATGCTTTCCTGCGTATACCCTGTCGTATCCACCACACCATTTTTAAATATTTTTTTATGCAGACAATATTTTATATTAATATTTTCTTCTTCATTTTTAAGTTCCAAAATATCATCATGCAAACTAATATCAAACCATAGTGCTTTTTTCGCATCATCTCCTGCCAGCACTGGCTGTTCTCTCATCAATGTTATATATGCTACATCTATAACACGCATTCTTGGGTCTCTGTCAGGATTACTCATTGTATACAACTGCTCTAGATATGTATTTGTTACTAATCCTGTCTCTTCCTGTAATTCCCTGCAAGCCGCATCATAAGTTGATTCATGAATTCCTACAAATCCTCCCGCCAAAGCCCAGCAGTTAATATATGGATGATTTTTTCTCTGAATTAATAATACTTTCAGATTATCAAGATATCTGCTCATACACAAAATCAGCATATCAACCGTAACACTTGGTCTTTCATACTTTGACGGCTTGTATTGTTTTAAAAATTCTTCCTCTGTCAATCCATCTTTATTTCTTATTTCTCCCATAAATGCTGCCCTCCATGCAAAGGTATTATTTCACTACTTTTTAAAAAAAGAGTATCACTAATCTTAATCCAGGTCAATATATTATCTGATGCATCAGAAATTTATATCTTATTTTTGTAATATTGCAATATATTCACAAATGTATTATAATTTGATAATCAAATATTTGGAGGCTAAAATAAACATGTCCACTACAAATAAAAAATCTTTAATTATAAGCATTGTTTTAAAATCCATCTCACTTGTTGCATCGTTATATGGATTAATATTTACAATTGATAACATTATGTCTTTTACATTTTTTACAACATTGTCAAATGTCGCATTGGACATAATTCTTATAATATTTATTGTGTTAGATATTATTCTGCTTAAAACAGGCAAAGATTACAAAAATAACAAATTATATATATTAAAATTTCTTATGACACTTTCAATCACACTTACATTTCTTGTTTACATGTTGATTCTTGGTCCAACATCTGAAGATGGACTTATCGGTGCATATTTTCGCAATCATGCCGGAAGTTTCGGTGTACATTTTGTAGGTCCACTATTCGCTATAGCTGATTTTCTTCTATTTGATAAAGGATTCAAATCAAAAAAAATATACGCCATATATGCCGTCATTCCACCTCTTTGCTATGTCGGATTCGTATACATCCTTGCTTTAACCGGCGTACGTTGGTATCAAACAATGACAGCACCATATAATTTTCTTAATTATAATGCTCCTACCGGATGGTTCGGATGGGATTTAAGCCGGATGAGTACTGAAACACTTGGAATAGGCGTTGCATACATGATAATATTGCTTTTATTAATTTTCATAGGCATAGGACTTTTATACCTTACAATTAACAAACAAAAAAAGAATTGAATATGATAACTTTATAGATAAAAACGTCATTTGTCATCAAGCCTATGACGTTTTTAATTCATATTCTATTTCTTTCATCATTGCAATAAACAATTCATCAGGTGTGGCGTAATCACCTATATAATATGTTTGTCCGTCGTCAGCCATATATATTTTAGCTTTTTCCTCATTATCAGCAAATTCTATCACAAGCAAATCACTTGTCACAATATCCACATGAATAGCCTCTTTATTTGGCAGAATAAACCATCTCATACTATTAATACTACGTTCTTCATATATTTCTGCCAATCTGTTACTTGCATATTCAGCTAACGCTCTTACCTTAGTCATTTTTTATATCCATTCTATTCATATTATTAATCCAATCGCCTCTTTATATTTCAATACTAACATAACTTATCTATAATTGCAAGTATTAATATTATTTATTTATTTTAAATATTACTTGCATACTTTTAAAACATATGTTATAAGTATATCTATAGATATGCATATTTATATATTTTTGTAATTTATACTATTATAATCAAGTCACTTTACATTTTTGACGTGAAAGGAAAAACATCGATGTTAAGGATTTTTATTGAAAAATAAACAAAATAGCTTTTCTTTTTATAACGGTGATAATAATGTCGTTATATCTGATGCAGTGGGTAATTTTGATATGTCGGATAATCCTGATGCTCTTCGCAATTACGAAGCCGCACTGCATTCT